>Ga0137465_1000206_pt1 | contig 39815 bp, 67 predicted proteins | sample EasRivERMGT828_2_FD_104906 | JGI IMG/M metagenome (GOLD analysis project Ga0137465, IMG submission 104906) | Soil microbial communities from meander-bound floodplain in the East River, Colorado, USA - East River MetaG ERMGT828_2 | ecosystem: Environmental > Terrestrial > Soil > Floodplain ... | reverse complement strand
TTCGGCGTGCCTACCACAACTCCGGATCCTCGAGGTCAACTTCTTGAACGAGCACCGGCTCAGTGTAGTTGGACTCGGGGTAGGTGTCGCCGCCTTCCCATTCTACGTCATCCAGGTTGATGCCTTTGATGCGTGCCTTGCGCTTCATCGCTTCGCCACGGAGACGGTCACTGGTCTTGCGCCAGGGTGCGTTGTCGTCACTGTTGGCTCGACGGTGGTACACACGATTGTCGTACACCGGAACCTCTATGACCAGCTTGTGATCGAAGAACATCTTTGGCTGGCCTTGCTTATTCAGCTTCATCCCTTTGGGCCAGCCGGTTTTCTCGTCGATGAAGTCCCACACGTCGGGGTCACACCCACCCCAGCGGCAGAAGCTCAGCCACTTCTCGCATGAGATCAGTGTGCGCTGCCGCCCGAAGATGATGTCCCAAGCATTATAACAGAACCCGCAGATCGGGAAATTGGTATAGTGCCTTAGATCTGTTACGTCATATTCCATCTCAAACCCTCACTAGTTTCCGGATGTAAAGACTGACTGAATGAATGCTGACCCCATATAGATCAGCAATTTCTTGCTGGGTCCATCCCCCGTCTGCATAAATCTCACGAAGATTGATCACTTGAGAGTCAGACAGAATAGCCCTGAAGTGATCTTCACCATGAGCCTTCCGACCTCGACCCTTTTCTTCCATATCCCTCATGTTGTCCTTCTGGGTTCCTAAGAACAGATGATCAAGATTCTTACATGGAGGATTGTCGCAATGGTGGAGGACGCCCATGCCATCTGGAATCGGTCCGTTGGCTTCTTCCCACACTGCCCGGTGAACTCCAATTGTTTTCCCATTTCTTCGAATTCGAACGTATCCATGTCGGTCAGGTTTTCTATGATCCACAATGCAAGGTGTCACCGACAGACCTCCCTCGTGGCGAGGTAATGGACATATCGTTTATAGATCCTTTCGTACACACGATACTCTTTGCAATAGTGTCGACCACTACCGTCATTGTACAACTCGAGAATTGCTTCATAGCCAGCGGTCTGACTGGCGTACACCATCCACAAGTCCCAGCTTTCGACATCTGGATACATGCGCCCGCTCAGGGTCCATGCCAGCAACGGCTCATCACTGAAACAGATGTACGGTGGACGCCAATCACGAGTCAGGCTCATGCTACCGACATCCAACCCACGACGGAGAATGCCTGCCCGCCTAGTGGTCGGTGACCAGTGATAGAACACCAGGTCGGGCGGTGGCATCAACCGCTTCTGGCGTGTGCGCTCAACCACGACCAGTGATCTTGCAACAGACGTGCCATGCTGGAACTTGGTCCGGACTCGCACGGTAGTAGTACATGTACGTTTCACAACGTGAATCGTCACCGCCGCAGCCACAAGCGCAGAACATGTCGTCATCGGTAGGTCCGCATACCGCAGGAGGCTCGTTGACGGCAGTCCAGAACTCCTCCTCAGTCACGCCGAAGCGAGTCAGTGTGCGGTCGTGCCATTCGAGCCACCACTCACCGAACATGGCACGGTCCACCTGTGGAATCTCAATGGCAAACTCCGGCGGTCGATCGTCAATGCCCATGGTCGCCTGAGCGAAGCACACCCACAAAGGGACGATGCCAGCCCGGAGGCATTCCTCGCACCAGGCAATGCTCATGGGGACACCCGGCACCGCAGCCACACCGACGCTTGGATTCATGCCGCAGCACTGGCAGGCATTCTCTGTGTCGATCTCAGGGTCGGCTTCGGCCCGTGCTGCCGGTTCCCACGCACGGTCAATGATCTTCTGTACGGCCCGCTCGCTCATCAGTCGTGACCGCCGCCGCCAGAAGCCTTCCTAGCTGCTGAAGGATCTAGCATCCACTCGGCAGGATCGATGCCGTCATCCTTGTAGGAATCATCGCCGGGACGCCCGAGCAGTGGCTTGTACCACTTGCTGCTATCACGACTGCCAACTTCGGCACGGGCCGTCACACGCTCTCGGATGGTGCAACTGCGATCGAAGTCAGCTTCGAACATGCACTTGCCAAGCTGATAGCAGATGGGCCTGAACAAGCCGCTGTCTGAGATCATCTTGTACTGCCATGAATTATAGGCCAGCCAGTTATGACTGATCCCGGAAGTGGCGGCGCTGCCCTTTGGCAGGTGCCCGTAGTCACGAATCGCAGCCACGATTCCCATGAACACGATGCGCCATTCGAACTGCGCCTGCGTACACAAGCGATTGCCAGCGTGTTCGGCGAGGTTGCGCAAGTCGGTGATGTAGTTGAGCCGGGTGGTCGTGGCGTGCGGTGCCAAGCCCCGAGCGTCCTCGGCAGGAATGCCATTGGCAATCAGGAAGTTGTACGTGTCGCTGGCCTTGGCGATGGCCTCGTCCCACTTCTGCCGGGTGGGATGGTTCTTGGCAAGGGCCGCAATGCTCGGCGGAGTGCTGATCTCATCTGCCATGTTCTCCTTGACGGCAAACCGCATGGACTCCTGTGCGTACACCGCTGTTCGCTGGCGCACCATCTGATGAGTGAACGACCTCGTCACACCCTCGATGAAGAAGTGCAGCTTGATCGCTTCCAGTGGTGCCCGCAGGTGCGTCTTCTGAACTTGTTCGAAGTACCGCCTGCGCTCGTCTTCTGTGATGCTGGCCATGTCGTACGTCGGGATGCCCTCGTACATGCGACACATGGCGGCGACTGCGCCCAGTGGATCCGGAGTCATCCACAGTAGGTGTACCGTGGGAAGAATGTTGCCTTGCTCGTCACGCTTGGCACCCATCGGTGCGGCGTCGTACTGGTGGGCATCAGCCCATCCTTGAATGTTTGTCATCTGTGTGTTTGTCTTTCTGTGTGTTAGGTGTGGCAGTGCGGTCCGAGAATGTGATGGACGTTGTGTCGTGCGCAGCGTGGAATGGTAGTGGGTTTGACCGGCTCGTCAACGGGTGCTGCTTCGACTAGGCGGATGGCGATATCTACCCTGTCTCCAACATTGAAATTGTGAGAGCCGACGCCCACCGTCATCTTTCCAGCAGGTTCCTGAGGGTGATCCGGATCCGTGGTTGTGCCGTCCCACAAGGTGATGGAGTCGGCGTCGGCGCTCACGATCTTGTAGCTCATCAGAAGTGATCTGATGGTCCGCCGGGGATGAGCTCTTGAGGATTGGCCGGATCGAGCTCGGCCTGACGACATGCGCTCAAGAACTCTTGCTCGTGATCAACGAACACCTTGGGCACACCCGCCTTCACCAAGTGATCGTAGTCAGCACCGCCGACGGCCATTGCGGGGCCACCGCCTCCGATTAAGAACACATTGATGTATCCGTTGAACCTGACCAATCTTGCTGTTGCCATGTCATCCTCCTCGGATGCTTTCACGAGAGCGTACACGTCACTCTCTAGAACGTCCCACGGAAAGTTCTTCCCTGGATCTGTGTGTGTTGTCTTGTGCCATGCCAGGCTGACTTGATAGTGACTTGTGTAGCCCAGCACTCCCTTCACCAGCAAGTCGCTGAATACGAACCACGGCTGCCACGTCTTGCCGTCTTCGATCCACATGTCATGGATGAAGTGCGCCACTCCACGAATGTGATTTCGGCTGAGCTCGTCAAGCCATTCCTCCCTGGTTTGATTGGCCCGCCCAGGCATGCAGATATGCCACCACGTAGCGTTGAGCGGTGGAGCACTGTACGGCGCAGCGGTTCCGTCAGCCATACGAACGTATCCACCGAGCCCATCGGTCACGCCATGGTAGCCAGCGCCATAGAACCCACCAGGACGACTGTCGCTGGGGAAGTTGCCAGGACTGGTGAGCGCAGCGACCAGGCTGGCGCTACTGCCGTCTCCGCTTTCACTGTCATGAACAACGACACCACCCTTGCGAACTGTCGAGGTGATGCTGTACCGATCAGAATGCAACAGGATCGTCATTTCGTACCTTTCTTGTTAGTACCGACTACCATAGTAGTCTTGCGGGTGACCTTCCAACCGTGCCAGTGCCGCCAGCATGTACAGAACGGAAGGCGCTGGTCCTCACATTGCTGATGCTTACCTGCCACACACGCCACGCAATCACTCATCTTCAGGATCCTCCGCTTCGTCACTGAGGATCCACATGTCTGTGACCTGGATGGCACGCCTGCTCTGGTAGCTGGGCTTGTACCCACGAATCACAACCATGTCCACACCGAGGCGCATCTGCCAGAGGGCTTCACGCATGGCAGGGTAGCGCCAACGGTTGACCGTGATCGTCAAGATGTCAGTTCCATCGTCACCCCACATGACGACCCACTCGTTGAGCTCGGGGTCTTTCACATCGGTGGGGTCCAGATCTTCACCCGTGCGGCTGTAGTGGAGCTCGAACAATTCTTTCAGGTTGCGCTTGGTGATGACGCCGCACCATACGACGTCGCTCTTGACGCCACGGCTGTAGGGCACGTCCACACTGGTATGCGTCGGCACGGGGATTCCTGTGCGGCGTAGGCTACCCCAGCGCAACTCGTCGGTGACCGCTTGCACAGCCTTGCTCAGCTTGAAGATTTCAAACGGATCCTCCTGCTCGCAGAACGCCTTGATCTTCTCTAGGGTCTTAGCCCCGACGCCCTTGATCGGCAGATAGTCATCCCACTTGATGTCTGGTGCGAAGTCACCTTCTCGAACCATGCTGTCACGGTAGGTGATGAACTTGTCAGCCATGACCTCTCCGACACCATGTATCTGTTCGAAGCCTGCCACCAACGTATTCAGGGCGGGCACGTATCGCCAGGTGGCATCGCTCATGGTGGGGTCAGGACTCTGGACGGTCAGCCCATGCCGCACCGAGTCCCGCAGCAATTCGAGTTGCTTCTTGCTGTCATAAGCCGAGAGAGATGCGGAAAAGAATTCACCTGGATAATGACGCTTAAGGTACATGGTCCACCAAGCCAGCATCCCATAACCAGTAGCGTGAGCGACATTGAAAGCATACGATCCCGCCGTGATGCAGGCGTTCCAGATAGCTTTGGCTTCGTCCTTCTCAAGTCCATTCTTCTTAGCTCCCTTCCAGAATTCTTTCCACCAACGGTTGAACTCCTGCTCGCCCAACTTCTTGCTGATGATCTTGCGGATGGTGGCACGGTGGACGTGGTCAAAGCCACCGATCTCACCGCACACTCTCAGGATCTGTTCTTGGTAGACGATCTGACCGTGGGTACTGGCAACGATGTCGTTGACGAGCGGGTGATACTCTCGTGCCTTTCTCGTTCCATTCTTGACATCGATGTATTCAGCAGCAGCACCGTTATGCAATGGCCCCGGCCTGGCCAAGGCGGTGATGTCGCACACTTCCAAGAAGCTGACGGGCTTAAGTTCGGCGGTAACACCACGCAAGGCCCGCCCATCAAACTGGAACACACCGACCACGTCGTTGCTTTGGAATCCATCGAGCGTCTCACGATCATCTAGTGGGATTTCGTACAACCAGTCTAGCGGCTTGCCAATCATCTCCAGACAACGGGCGATCATGCCAAGAGTTGTGAGGCCCAGCACGTCTATCTTCAACACGTTCAGGTACTCAGCGTCGTACTTGTCCACGCTCAGCACTTCCACGGTGCGCCCGTTGACCTCCCGGCTGTAGGTGGCACACACGTCGGTCAGCGGGCCGCTGGCTACCACCAGTCCGGCAGCGTGTACACCCATTCCCTTAACCTGGCCTTCCAGGTCGATGGCATGGCGGAGGTTCGGGTACTTGTCGAAGACTGCCGCAGCCGCTTCAAACATCTGCGCTGTGTCTTCGATAGTGGCGTTGGCACGCAGGTCACCAGATGATCGTTCAAGTAACAACTCCTTCACTACATCAACTTCGAACTTTGGAATGCGATATACCCGTGCGACGTCATCCAGCGATAGCTTGGACTTGTAAGTGGTGAACGTTCCCACGTTACCAACTTGTGCTTCGCCGTACTTACTGACGAGGTACTGCCGTATTTCGTGGCGTCGGCGATCGTCGAAGTCAAGGTCGATGTCGGGTAGGTCCTTGCGGTTTGGCTCAATGAATCGCTCGAAGAGGAGGTTCGGGAATGCAAGGGGATCTACCTCCGTAATACGAAGCAAGTAAGCAACCAAACTCGCTGCAACAGATCCCCTTGCAGGACCAACGGGGATCTGGGAGTCCTTGGCAAACTTCACCACGTCGCTCACCATCAGGAAGTAATCCGTGAAGCCCTTGTCCTCGATGATCTTGCACTCGTACTTCAGGCTCTTCACATACTCGCTGATATTCGACTTCGAAGAAATCCCCCGGTAAGCCCAACCCTCCCTGATCCATGTTAGCCAAACCTCCTGAACTGTTTTGTACGGGTACGGCACTGGAAACCTGATCATGTCCATCTTGGGCAGGGTGACGTTGCACCGCTGGGCAATGACTTCGGTGTTCATGAGCGCCTGCATGCTCGCTGCCTTGCTAAGGCCCGTGGCATGCAACCGGCGCAGCATGTAGGTGTCACTGGTCGGTGGGCATAGTGGAACGTGGTAGCCCCATTCCATTGCCATCTCTTCCAGAGTCTTCTTGTTACCACCACGGACGTTATGCAAGATCTGTTGCATCTCGTTCTCGCTGGGCTTTGTATAGTGGACGTCGCCAGTGCCCACAAGCTGAATATTCAGCTCGACGGCTAAGCGTTCGTACATCGCATTGATCAGCTTGACGTTGTCCAGTTCTGGAAAGGCTTGCACTTCCAGGTAGTAGCTGTCTCCGAAGTCTTGCTTGAAGCGTGCCGCCACTTGCCGTGCCCTATGGAAGCTGGCATCCTCAGGTGCGATGTTCTTACCGCCAATGGCGCTGCATGCCAACAGGCTTCCGGTGCAACCACTGAGAATGATCAGCCCCTTGCGGAAGCGCAACAGATCTTGATAGCTCACCGTCGGGCTGTAGTAGAACTGTTGATAGCCCACGGTCACGAGGCCCATCAGGTTGATGTAGCCCTCGAGCGTTGCGGCCAGCACCGTCAGGTGGAACTTGTGCTGACCACGTTTGGCTTCGCTGGTGTGGCCCATGTAGACCTCGCACCCGAATATTGGCCTGACCCCTTGCGCCAGCGCAGCTTTCTCTAGCTTGACGTGGCTACTGATATTTCCATGTTCAGTAAGCGCAAGGGAACCCATACCGATCTCGGTACACCGTCGCACGTGCGCCTCGGGGAGGGCGAACCCGTCGAGAAATGAATACGTGCTGTGATGGTGTAGTGAGACGTAGTGATCACAAGCTGCGGCATCGAAACGTCCCCGCTCTTCATTGGTAATCCCCTTTCGTTTGGAAGTCTCGCAGTCATCCTCGTGCGCTACGAAACTTGTGCGCTTCTGATACTCCGCCTTGACCTCTCCATAGGCGGTGAAGCCGGTCTCTGTGCCCTTGGTGGTTGCGGTCCTAGCCACCATTCACACCCTTGGCTGCGTCCCACGCTTCTCTGGCGTACTGCCTCTCGAGCTCATGCCAGTGCTCAGGGTTCTCGAGATAGAGGCTCATGAGAAGGTGACCGATCATGTCCATCTTGATTTCTGACTCGCTCTCGAACTCCGGCGGCTTGCCCTCCCACACGATATGGAACAGCTTCCAGAACTTGCGGTTGATGTCGATGAACTGAGCCTTGATTCCGAGAAACATCTGGGCACCACGGTAGTCCTCGTTCTTGCGTAGCCACCTGCCGACCACGGTGGGCACGATGATGCTCGTGATCATGCGGCGCATCTCTTCGTTGTCCACCATCCAACCGGCGGGCACGTCCTCTTGTGGCCACACTTCTCGCAATGCCTTGAGCATTTCCGGATTGGGCTTGGCGTGCCGGTGGTTCTTGAAAACCTCTACGATGGCCTTGCTGGTTTCATCCATGATCGTCCTCCCACTTGGCAATGGCGTCACGTGCGAACACCCACGCCTGACGCAAGTTGCCGCCTGGCATGAAGCGTGTCGCCTGGTTGTGATCTCTGTACACCTGGAACATCGGCAGCCCCAACTCCAGACCAATGCTCATCTGCTCGGGCAGGTCCTCGAAGCACGCCACAATTCGGCTGCTATCCACGGTCATGACCAGTTGCTCATACTTGTCTTCTCCGCTGAGGATCCCATCCACCCGAATACCGTTGCGGCTGAGCCACTCCACGGTGTCGGGGTCGATGTTGTCCAACCGTTGAAACGGACGAGTAGTGGCCACCCAGATCTCAGCGTCGAGCATACGCATATCGTTGATGAGGTCGTCGGCTCCGGGGTACATCGGTACGAACCGTTTGTTGCCGCCCTGCCGGTAGGCCAGCTTCATCGCTCGGTGCTGCTCCTTGGTAAGACCCAAGTAATCCCTGAACGGCTGGTCCCCCGTGTACGGCATGAATGGAGCCGTGGTGCCGTGGTACAGAGCGTTGAAGGCAGTCACGCTTTCGTGATACTTGGCTAGCACGCCATCGATATCACTGACCACAATGGGTCGGATTCGTTGGCTACAACTAGTGCATAGCATGTCCATCAATCTCCTTGATCGTGTAGTCGTCATCGTCCAGTTCTATTGCCATCAGCAGCAATGTGTTGCCCCACTGGTCGGTACGACGCACCGTACACCCGTCCGGCTCATCGGGATACCCTACGACCTTCCCGTACAGGAGCTCTTCGGTGATGACGTGCTGAAGCGTGACCTGGTTACCTACGATCAGTTGGTGAAGCTTGCGCTCGTCAGAGACGGGCCTTGATTTCGGCAATGGCTTGGTGGTACGACTCATCGACCAGTACTCCTTTCTCCCAACGACCGTAGCGCCCGCTTGCGATGACCCCTGGTATGACGGCGTCCGTCAGCAGCGGCTTGCGAATCCTGCGTGGCTCGTATTGAATGAGCGGCATTTTCGCTCGGTAGTACGCATCCACTGGAAACTCGACGCTGTAGTGGCCCCATAGGTTACTACTACGGTACCACGGAGAATGTAGTTCTCCATTGTAGACGATGGTGTCCTCCGGAGCGAAGGTCACACCGTCACAGATCATCACGGTCTCGTATTCGAAGTGTGCCTTCGGCATCAGTTTGTTGAGCGGTGCCGTATTGAATGTGAGACATGTCTCGCCCAATGCCATGATGAACTCAAGGGCGACCTCGCTATCCACGATCTGGTCGTGGTGACGCTCCCACAAGTAATCGTAGATCCCAATGAGCGGCCATGCGTCCACGCTGTCACTGAACTTGTCCCAGCTTGACTTCATCCCCTTGGGCAAGCCATTGGGATAGATCTTGCCTTCGTAGGTCCACTCGTTACCCCGCTTGCAGTACGTGACCGTCCGAGGGTAGAGACCCTCCTGCCGAACGCCGATGTCGCTGTGGAGGTACTGCGCTCCACTGATATGGCTCTTGTCCTTCGGTGCGTAGATCGTGAAGGGCACACCCATCTGATCACAAGCGTGTGCAATGACCATCCCGCTCGGCCCGCAGCCGATGATTGCTACCTTGAGTTCAGTCACCAGTATGTCCTCTCAGTTCTGCCAGGATGCTCGGCTCGACAATCATGCCGAACGCTGACATCTTGGCTGCTTTGAATTCCCACATCTTGGTCATGATGCCACGTACTTCCTCATCACTGCCGCAGATGGTTTTCAGTTGCATAAAGCTAACCTCGGGGGACACCTGGATCATGCGCACCAGGTTTTGCTTGTGTGCGAGAAACTCCTTGATGTGAACCATGTTGTTCTGGACATGGGCGGCATCTCGGAGGACCTGTTCGCTGACCAGCTTGTATCCGAACCCAGGATTGGCGTACACGCTGTTGATAAACTCCACGGCTGCATGCACGTGGTCCGCCCGGATAACTAGCCTGCGCCCGTCCACGGTGCTGTACGTGCGGGCTGCAATGGCAGCGGCGGTCCGTGCAATCTTCATTCGCATGTTAGCACCTTGCACCAACGGCGGATCCTCTATGTACTCCATGCCCATCTTGATCGTCTCATCAAAGACCAGTTGCTGAACGTTCCGCTCCCACTGAACGTCCCTGGCTTTGCGAGTCCATGCCCACTGCAACACGCCACGGTATCCATCAACTGTGAACTTACTTGCCTTGCCATTGCTACGGAACCTGTTGATCTCACTGCTGGAAACATCTCCACTGAACACGCACATGGCGATGTCAAACCGTGCGATGTCCTCATTGTTTCCGATCAACCGTTTCAATCCGTCAAGTGCGTAGGTGGTGCTGCCAAGCGGCTTTCCGTCACGAGCGTTGCCGAGCCACAGTAGGCGGGTTCGAGCCATGGCTTGCTCGGTCTTGATCTTGGTCAGCTTTGCTATTCCACTACTGCGCATATCACTCATCTGACTGATCTCACCAGGCTTGAGCCCACTAACTTCGTCCAACACGACAGCCCTGCGATCGAATACCGGCACGCTGCCCCACTTGACGATCCAACTACCGTCACTCATGTGATCCAACCCGCCGACCACTCCGGCGAACGTGGCAGCTTCGCAGCTAATCATTTCACCGGCATGGTACAGATCAATAATCGCCTTGGCAATGGCACTCTTGCCGGTACGTGTGTCGCCCAGCACGATGCAGTCCAGCCACCCCTTGCTATCCGTACTGTTCTTGAAAGGAAGTTCCATGATGCTGTGGAAAACCAAGTCTGTCAGAATGTGCAGGTCGTCACGGTGGAATATCTTGGTGTGATGCACGGCCAGATCGTTTGCGATTTCGTGCAGCTTAGCCATGGGGTCCTGACTCCTGAACTCACGCATCTGCTCTTCGATCTCTGGAGTTACTTCAAACTTGTCAAGGCCAGTGGGCGGCTTGGTCACACCCCATGCTTGGAATTCATTCTCCTGATTCTTCGGATGAGGTCGTATGGTGCCTGTGAGGACCACACTTTGATTCGCTTCGAGGTCGTGGCTAACGGTACTGACGATACGCCTGTGCGTGAAGTCTTGCTCTGAGTGACCTGGTCCGTCTTCGATGCTTGCTCGGACATATGCCTCCTCTACGGTGCGGTGGGCGGTTACCTTTGTGGAGTAACGAGGACACTTGGCCAACCCAGCATGACGCTGAATGGTCTTGGTCATGTCATCGTCAGCTACCTTGATCAAGCGCAGCACTACCGGGTCGTCCGGCATGATTTCATAGTCGATGCTGCCACCCTGGACATTGAAATCATTGCTGAAATTCAAGGTGCAGTTGGCGCACTTGGCCGGTGCTGCCTGCCTATCGCATTCGAACTGTAGCTTGTGCGGGATGACGTAGCTCGGGGTGCGCTTGCCGACCACAGTGACTTTCATCTGAAGGGGCTTGCCTACTAGTTCGGCATCAAACGACTTCATGACATTGACGTCGAATATCTCATCCTTGATGCTGTCCTCTGGCGGCGGTTCGCTGTCAGCGGCAGCGGCGTTGGCCATCTTCACGAAGTCGGCACGGCTGCGCCCTTCCAGCCAGTAGTCCGTGAGATCCATTCCATGATTGTCAGTGACCTCATATGGCAGGTCCACTATGATCGTTCTGAGAGCATGCTTCTCGAGGGCCTTGGCCAGCTTACGATTGGCAGTCTGGCCCTTGGTATCCATGTCGTGGCAGATGTATACGATCTTGCCTTTGAACAGTGGTGACCATGCCGGTGCCCAAGCGTCAGCGGTGCCCGTACGAGTGATCGCTGGTATGCCCTGCTGGATCGTTAGCATGGCATCCATTTCACCTTCGCACACGACCAGGCTCACGTAGTCAAGTTGATTGGTGGGCCACAGTACAGGGGTCCCCCGACCGTTAACACTCCAGATCTTACGGCGGTCATCCGGCACGTCAGTCTGGTAGAACCTTATGTTCAAGAGCTCGCCATCCATCCCACGAATGGGAATCGTGTATGCGCTCTGGTCAGCATCCCAACCGAGCTCATAGTTCTGAATGGTCTTGATGGTCAACCCACGCTTCTCCATGAGAGCGTTGAGTTGTTTGGTATTGCTGAGCAACGCACTGTGCCACCCGTCCACCATGGCTTCGTTGAGCTCTGGCAGTGCTCGCTTGTTGCCATCGATCTTGACGCCTGGCACCTTGATGATCCACTCTTCTCGGTCGGCTATGAGTTCGTCAATAGTCTTGCGCTCGCCACACGTTTGACATACGAACCTTCCATCATCCACGTTGAGGCCCGCACTGCGATGGGAGTCGCCGTGGTACGGGCAGTACATAGACCACCAACCTTTCTCGGTTGGCCCCTTACCCTCTAGTAGAACTTCTACCTTCTTGAGTTTTCTTTCGGTTACTAACGCCACGCATCTATTCCCTTGTGCCGTACAGAGTCGACAGCAGACCTTTCCTCAGGGGGTTGAATGCCCGGTTGTATGCCACTGGCTCAACGAGTGCCTGGTGGGACAGATAGAGCTCCACCAGTTCATTGATACTGGGGATGAGAAGAAACTTCCAGTAACACGTACCGCCTTGCCAATCTTCACCCTGACTGGCATGACCGTTCAACGTAAGGTAGGCCGCAAGGCCCAAGTCATTCGTTCTGAAGAAATCGTTTGATTCTGTTTGCTGTGTCATCTGTGGTTGTCCTTGTGGATATGATCAATGGGGCAGGCTGACCCATATGGCGCAGCCTACCCCAGCGACCAGCAGTTACACAGCGACGGTCATTCGCTGAAGGGATCATCGTCATTGGCCCGCAGCCGGGCGATGATCGCCGACTTGTTGCCCTTGGCGTTGATCCCACGGGTCTCGCATTCGGCCTTGAGGTCGGCGAGCTCCATCTCGTCGTAGTTCAGCTTCTTCTTCTTCTTGGCCGCAGCGGGCTTGGCCTCAGCAGCTTTCTTCGCCGCTGGCTTGGCTGGCGCAGCAGCAGACTTCTTCGAGGACTTCTTCGGCGGCGGCGCAGGCTCGTCGTCCTCATCCTCGTCCTCGTCCTCGTCCTCCTCATCGTCGTCGTCGTCATCGTCGTCGTCGTCGGAATCGTCGTCGTCGTCATCTTCGTCGTCGTCGTCGTCTTCATCCTCCTCGTCGTCTTCGTCTTCGTCTTCTTCGCCCTCGTCGTCTTCGTCGTCCTCATCTTCTTCGTCTTCATCGAAGTCGGCGGGGACGGGCAACACGGCGGCGAGTTCTGGACGTGGCTCGCCGTTGTAGCTGCCAGCCTTGACCCTGCCCATGACGTCCTCGTTCAAGAACTGGTCGATATCGATCGAACCCTTGGGCTTGTTGATGGTGTCGATGCCGATGGCCTGGAGGTACTGGTCGACCTTCCAGTCACTGGCTTCGCCCAGGGACACGTAGTCCCAGAAGCCGTAGCCCTTGTGATCGCCGCTCTTGACACGGACGACGAACTCGAGGTCGTTCTTGTCCTTGCGGAACTTGACCGACTTGATGGTCATGAGGTAGATCCCGGGATTCGGCGGTATGCCGTTTCCCTTCGTCCGGTCCACATTCGTGGAGTTGTACTTGATTTTTAGACCCACTTTTATTCTCCTTGTGTCGTTGTGTCTGGATTGCCTTGCTTGTTTGCTTCGATCGCTGCGATCACCTTGGCCATGGTTGGCCGGGGCATGCGCCCTATCACACCGAATCGATCTCGTGCGTACCAGCCATCACGGCGGCGGGTACTCAGAACTGGATAGTCCTGGTCGGGCTTGGTCTTGCTTGGAACCTGTTGCAGGTGCGCCACAATGTCGAAGTAACTCGAGATCTTCTGTGGCATGCCTACTCCACGAACGGTTGGCCAGTAGCTCGTCACCGTACTACCGTCGGGCCGTTCAACCTCATGGACCATAGCTGTGCATGTGACGATCACATTGATGGGCAGGTCCACCAGGTCACGAATGAACCTCGAGATGCGGTTCATGTTCTGCCCATACTCGCCACGGTCTGCCGCCCACACTTCCCGATGGGGCTTTGCAGCGTGCAAGTCGTCCATGATGTGATCCAGCCCACGGTCTTGAAACATGGTCAGGCTGTCGAAGATCAACCAGTCGAACTTCTTGCATCCACCATTGCGCATGAACTCATACGCCTTGGTCAGATCGTTGTAGTCGTTGATGACCCACTTCTTGCCCTTGGCTTTCACCGCTGCGGCCTTGAGGCCACGGTCGCACTCCAACATGATCGGGTTGGGTGCCGTCAGCGCCAGCGGGGTCTTGCCGCTACCCGGATCCCCAAAGATCAGCAGCGACGTGTACTGACTGAGGCCGTCAGCTATATCAGTGATCTCTGACGGCAGGTCGCTCTTTGACCTTGGTGTCGTCCGCTTCTTGCGGCGTGGTGGGGTGGGTGCTGGTTCCGTTGTAGTGGCCATCATTGGCCTCTTTCAATTGTGTCCATGTGTCTTGTATGTCCTTTGTCTGGACCCACCATGCTACACCGTGGGTCGGCTCACTAAAAACCTGTCACTCGTTGAGATCAATGCTCCAGATGTGCTGTTCGTATGGGCTCCACTTCTTGGTGGTGATGCGCTTGAGCTCCTTCCAGTCGCTGCCTGTCTCGTGCAGTTCGCAGATATCCTTCCACTCACAGAAGCGACACTCCTTACTGGGAGCCTTGTAGTGCGGCATGGCTCCGGTGCGCACCAAGTTCATCTCACGAACCTGCTCGATGATCCTCCGGTACGTGTTCTCCTGCTCATGCACACCACGGTACAGAAGTTCACGGTGAAACAGTGCCGGTGGCTGGACCTTGCTTACCTCGCCAAGCTGCGCCGGATCGAACTTGCGCTTGCGTACCAGGGCTTCCAATTGATCTTTCTTGAGCCCAGTGATCGCATCACGAGTCAAGCCAGTGTTCATGAGATGCGCCTTGAGCTGATCCACGGTTGGCAGGTTGAGGTACTGGCCCAGTGCGTTCTGAGGACGATCATCCTTTAGAGCCTTTCGCATGAAGTTGTACAGCATGAAGTCCATGTTCTGCTCTGGCTTGATGATTTCGTTCTCGAGCAACCAGCGAGGGATCAAACACCAGTACGAGCTAGCCTGCTCATCCAGGAACAAGTGCTCCGTACTGATAGCCGCTGCCGTCTTATGTTCGAACAAGCCCAGCCGCCCGGTCAAGGTGTCCAGAATCAAAGCGTCAGCAGTGCCCACGTAGATGCACAGGATCTCACCGGTCAGCGGATCCTTGATGGCGATCTGAAAAGGCATTTCTGGATACAAGATGACGTACCGCTTGTCTTCCTCCCGCCATTGGTCCACGTAGTTCTCCATCATCCCCACGCCGAGCTCACGTGCATTGATCCAGAACTCATCGTCAACACGGACTCGGAACGCCTTGCCATTAGCGTTCATCTTATCGTACAGCTTGCCGAATGTCGATGCCGGATGCGGACCACGTTTGCGCCGCTTCCGTGTTTCTGGTATGTAGTACGCCGCCATGCAGCGGTGAACCATATCCCCGAACACCAGTGCCGGGGACCATCCCTCTATCGGCTGGCGCTGCTCGATGTACGACCACCAGTGCGCCTGTCGGCACTTGCAGAACATCGTGCGCTCACTGGTGCGCACCATGACGGGAGTCACAGAGCCCATGGTCCCCACCCTGCTTCGTTGTAGAGGGCCAGTGCGACGGTAGCGTTCGTGCGAGGATCGTACAGGTCGCTCGGGCTGTTGACGCCGTACTGCCCGAGCCATGCACGGTGGACGCTGTAGTAGATCTGGAACAATCCATGGCAGCATGCATTTCTCGCAGTCGGCACCAGCCTACTTTCACGAGTGGCAATGCGCACGGCCTCATTCTCGAGATCGTCAGGCCACACGTCACGAATGATCGATTCCACGTCACCGGAAGCGACAGGGGCGGGAGGCGCTGGCTTGGGAGGGTTCACACGAACCGCTGGTACCGTCGCCGTAGGAACCTTCGAACTCTCCAACCTGGCAATCGTGATCGGTCCTGCGATGCCGTCTTCAAGCAAGTCGTTAGCTTTCTGGAAATGCTTGACCGCCCTCGTGGTCTGCGGGCCGTAGATCCCATCCACCACTACCGAATAGCCAAAGCCTTTCAGGAGTTGCTGGACGTGCGTGGTGCTGTCGGCTGGGGCCACGGCTGCGGGCGCTTGTGCGGGCGCAGGTGCGGCGACCGCTGGCGTTGCTAGCAGTGTGCCCACCGCTACCAGTAGGCCAACGCTAGTTCTGAGTTTACGCATCTTTCTCTCCTTGTGTTCGCTTGCGGTACAGGTCCAGCAAGACCTCGTTGATCTCGGTCTTGGCCTTCACTGTCTTTTGGATCACTTGGGTTTCAATGGTCCCCTTGGTCCGGATGGTGTACACGGTAACGTGATGAACACGGCTCACCCGGCGCAGTCGGCCAATGCCCTGAGTTCGATCGTCGGGGTCCCAGGTTTCATCCAGGAAGATCACTGTGTTGGCACGGTCCAGATTGATGCTGACTCCGCCCGCTTTGGTGGTCATCACAATCACCTTGGCACCAGTACCCGCCTGGAACTTGTCCATGATCTCGGCACGCTTGACTCTGCCGCTCACCGCTCCTGTAATCTTGTCGGTGGGAACGCCTTTCTTATTCAGGAAGTCAGTGACCATGTCGGCCATGCCCTTGAACTGAGTGAAGATAACGACCTGCTCGTCGCCGTCTGGCACGTCGAGTTCCGTGAGGATTTCCATGACGGCTTCCAGCTTTGGGCAGTCCTCTGTTGGGAACGCCTTGTACTTAGGAACCCAGTCGTCCAGTTCGTCGTCCCACACCTCAGTGGTCTTCTCAATGGAGCAGTAGGCGTTAGCGAATTGCTTGAGCCACGAGTACGTGCTGAGAACATTGGTGGCTCGCACTCGCCCGTCGGCCTCCTCTTCGCCCTGAATACGTGCGTCGGCCTCGTCCTCCATCTGATCATACTGAAGCTTCTGCTTCTCGCTCATCGTGACCAAGAGATCGATCGGCACGAACGGTGGCATTTCGCTATACACTTCCTCAGCCTTGCGACGGAGAATGTGCTGCGCATGTGCCTTGTAGAACTGAGCTTCATGCTCGGGATCGAAGCCAACGTACTGCTCCCGCTCTCGACCCTGATTGTCGTAGATGATCTTTTTCTTCAGCCACTGGTCGCTCCACCGACCACGGCTCGTGAACTCCTTGGGATCCAGCCAATGGAGAATTCCCCATAGCCGCTGAGCCTTGCCACCTGCCGGTGTCCCAGTGATTGCAATTCGCTTGCCGACGTCCAAGCTGCTGATGCTGCGGGCAGTCTGGCTCCCGGGGTTGGCTATGCCGCTCAGGTGGGCTTCGTCCATGACCAGCGTGTTCCACTTGGTCTTGCTAATAAATGGAAACTGAGTATCGAACCAGTGGCCGGTGCGAGCGTCGTACACGCCACGCTCTTCCTTGGTCTGCCGGTAGGTGAGCATCGCAGGATTGATCACCAGCCAAAACGGGAGCTCCACCTCGAGAGCGAACTCCACCTCTTCTAGAAGCTGCTCCCGTTGCTTGCGTCCCTCCGGTGCCACGAACACGGCATGCTCCTGGAAGCGTGCGAGCTCCATGAGCCACACGTTCTCGATCGACAGCTTGGGGCACACGACCAAGTTGGGACCAGCGTCCATGCCCGCCTGGAAGATCCCACCGATCACTTCGATGGTCTTGCCGAGGCCGGGGTCGTCTGCCACTAGCGGGTTCCTGGCCTGGCTGATAAACCTGATGCCAGCCTTCTGATAGTCACGCAGCATGGGCCACATGGTCGGCAGCTTGTCCTGAACGTGTAGGAGCTCATCATCGGCAGCGTTCTCCGCTAAGCTGAGCTCCGTGAGGCGCTTGCGCTCGGCCTCTTTCTCGTAGCCCCAGTTGAGGATCTCCTCGCTGAACTCAATGTCCATGCCGAACATCTCACGCAGACGCTTGCAGGTGGTCATGTCCAGAATGTACTTCCAGCCGGGGCCACCGTTGGCCTCGTTGACGAATGTGCCGCCTGCAACCTTGGCGAACATCTGAACAAGCGTAGGGTGATAGCTGGCCACACGAATGATCATGGACTGCGCCGTGAACATCTCAGCACGCAACCTCATGGCGTGATCAGTTCTTCGTCGTCGTAGTTCTCAGGAGAAGGTTTGTCGGCCAGCTTCTCGACCGTGCTCTTGAGGAACTCATACAGGATGAACACATCCACCTTCGTGTGACGGTTGAGCCTGGAGTACCGTGGCTTGGCCACATAGTTCGTTTCTATCAGGCTCTCGAACCCATTGTCCTTGATCCAAGCTGCGGCCTTGTCGTACTCACCAGCTTCGAATTCTTCAAGGGCCTCCTTCTCCTTGCGACTGGCGTCGGCTTCTTCTGCCCGCTTGCGATATGCCTTGTCATCCAGCCACTTGCGCATGTGCCTCCCACAGGCATAGTTCTCAGCCTTGATGTCTTCGTACTTGACCGGCGCTGCGCAATCGTCGTAGTCGGTGCTCGTTACCGTCTCAGCGCAGAACTCCTTGGGAGCCGGGTAGTGGTCCTGCTGGTCGTAGTTCTCAATTGTGTAGCCCTCGTGCGCCCAGGCTCCCTTCGTCCGACGAGTCTGGTCGTAGTGGTTGGGATCAAAGATGAAGTAGATGGGCTCGCCGCACTTGCGGCAGGTGCCCTTCTGGTTCTGGTTGAACGCATTGGGCCGGTACCTTCTGTAGTGCCAACTCAATTGAACCTCACTTTCACATAGCGGAAGCGGCCACCGGATTACCCGGTGACCTTTCCCTGTTGAATTTGATTGAGCTGATCCCGGTAGGGCTTTGAACTCCTACCGGGCTCAACCCTCTCTGAGTCGCGGCTCTCAGAGCACCTTGCGCTTGCTGATCTGCGTGATCGCCGACAGCTTCAGCGTGCGGGACTCGCCAGTGTCGCCGTCGACGAGAACGACCTTGCCCTTGGCGACCTTCTTGACGGCCTTGACCTTCATCGGAGTGGTGGTGCCTGCGCCGTCGCTGACCTTGATGGCGTAGCCAGCCAGCATCTCCGGAATGTCAGCCTCTTCCACGTCGACGAACAGATCAGCCGCCGGAGCAGCCTTCGTTGCCTTGGCGGTGCCTTTGGCCTTCGGGGTCCCTGTATCGGAACCGGGGTGGCGACCACCCTTTCCGATGCGGAGGCCCTTCGTGCTGTTGCCGGTGGCGTCGGTGTACATCGCACGGCAGGTGCTTTCGGGCAACTGGCAGCGGACGCTGATCTCGCCCCACGAGAGGACGGTCTTGTCTCGCAACCGAACGACGTCCTCGGCAGTGGCGTTCTTGATGAGCTCCTTCTTCGGAACTCGCCCGCTCATGTAGGCGAGCATGCACTTGCCCACGGCGACGCCGGTGGCTTCTGCGATCTCGTCCCACTTCTTCTCTTCACCGTCTCGAAGCTGAGTGACCTGCTCGACCAGATCCTTGTCGAGGGTGAGGGTTGTGGCTCGTGCCATTTCTCTTTCTCCTTTGTCTGATTTGTCCTTGTGTCTGGACTTTGTACCTCTTACTGTATCCGTCTTACGAGGTTCCTGGCAACTCTCTGCGGATATTTTTCGAGGCTTGATCCCGCACTCTTCACACGTGACCTCGGACTCCCAGGCTGTCGCCGCAGTGCCCTTCACGTGGAGGCCGCAGCGAGTGGTCTTCACTCCATGCGAGACTTCGGTCATGGCGTGGACGGGCACTAGTACCTCAGCAGTTGAGTGACCAGAGCCAAGTTCTCGCCCTTCACTCCCATGATGACGTTGGTACCAATCTCGAAACGCCAGCCGTTGTTCTCCTCGTCGCTGAGGTTCTTGTCGGAGTAGTAGGTGTTCTTGAACGTCTGCCGCCACGTGTCCTCGTTGAACATGTGCTTGTGCGTGAGATCATGAACGTACATGTGGCAGGCTCCGTACGGAACCACGATGTTCATGACCCCACCAGGAGTCAGCACTCGGTGGCACTCACGCAGGACGCCCATTACGTTCTCGATATGCTCGAGGAAGTGCAGCGCCCAGATCTCGCACACGCTCTCGTCCTGGTATGGGATCGCATCACGCTCTGCGTTCCAGTGCGGAAGGCCAATGGACTTGACGCCACCCGGCATCTTCTTGGTTCCGATGCCGAGGTTGACCCGGTGCTTGGCGAACACTGTCATGCTCGGGAACACCGGAGGCACGATGCGACGGGCCATCCCTATCTTGAAGAACTCAATCAGATCCACTGGGCACCACCATCCCGGGGTCGATGCGCTGCGCCGTTTGTGCTTCCAGCATGGCGTGATAGGCATACGTGCCTACGTGTTCTTTGGTCAAGTGCTTCTGCAGCTTCGCCGGAATATGGAACTCCTTCTGGCAGTAAGTACAGAAGGTATCATCCAAGATGTTATAGACCAATTTCAGACGCTTGCTCATATCGGCCTGATGCCTTGCTGCTCGAGCCGTGCTGCCTTGGCGAACTTGGCGCTGCTCATGCGCTCCATACGTTCGCCCATGTCGGCAGCGTGATCCACAAGATACTTGCGGGCCTTATCCCAGATGTCACCTTGCGTTGGTAGTTCCTTGAGTTGCTGACCGATCGCTACCAAGCTGCGAGCCATGGTCTTGTCGTCCCAGGCGTCTTTCTTGAGTTGCTCGATCTCCTCGGTCAACTTCTCGAACTCTTGCGTTGCATTCATGAAATCCTCTTGTCTCTGTTGCGGGCTGACCTCATGGTCTTCTCCCGGTGCCGTAACTTGTTGATGATGCCGAGGATCTCCATCTGCTCGCCGAACTCAATGTTCTCAACAGCGGCAATGATGAACCTCAGCTCTTTCTCTGTGAACCGGACAGGCTGCGGGCCTATCTCGGTACCCAGTTCTCTCCTGACCCGCTGACAGCTTGCCAGTACCAGGCTCTTGTTCAGTCGCCCGTCCGGGTACATGCCGATCAAGGCATGCTCTCTGACCTCGGCCTCGGCGTCAAAGCGAAAGTTCGCTGGCTCTAGCGGATCATTCATGATCTTCCAACTGATATTGAGATGCCTCATGTTCGTCTTTCTGTTGGGCCTACGTGCCCACTGCCCCTACGGTAGTGGATAGAACTTTCTTCCTGTGGGCGCATGCGTCACAGCCTTCCTCTGGATCGTTGAACCAATAGCCACACTCAGGGCAGCTTGTCTCGGGTAGAGCATCCGCCACCATTTCGGCGAAGATGAGTTCGGCCTCGTCACGCTCCTTGGTGTAGCGCCCGTGAGTGCAGTTCCACAGGATCGCTTTCTTGGCTCTGAACACACGCCACACCACGTAGCGTCCGTGGTACTTGGCCAGCACAATGCCCCGACCACCCTCTTCGAGGTACGCACGGACGACTCTCGCATCGTTGACGAGTTGCACGCAGTTGTCAATCATGACTTCCTCCCAAGAAAGATCATCCAAGGACCAAACCACATGACGACTAAATGATCGTTGTATTGCTTCATGCAAAAGCGATGCGGTGGCTTGGATTCAACCCACTCGCCCTCCACAAGCTGCTTCCATTTCCTGTTCCTGAGAACGACTACCCCCTTCATGCGCTACACCTTTCGCATAGTATGTCGTCGTCGGTGTCCTTGGCGATCTTGTCTCCGACTTCGATGCTTTCGCCGCAACGATAGCACTTGCTTGGGAACTTGGCCTCCCACCGTGCCACGATGAAAGTGAAGTGTTCCTCTGCAACCTTGATCTCTTTGCCGGAACAGATGGTGCAACAGTTCGGTGGCCATACCCCGTGGATGCATTCCTCCTGAGCCAGGACGTCCTTGCGCTTCATGAGTCATCAACTCCCAACCAGCCCAGCAGGTCGAACAAGTTCGGGCTGATGTAGTCGACCATGCGATACATGAGCTCTGGCTCGATCGGGTCCTCGGCAAGAATGGCAGTATGCACGCCAGCGCCGACCGCCCAGCCGAGCTCTAGGTGGGCGCTCTTGCCGCAGGGCAACACCATGACGAAAGCGTCGGCACGCTCCATGGCTGCGAAGTCACTGTTGAATCCTTCCACGGCTCGTGGGTGACGCACCATGTCGAAGTACTCGGCCAGCACTTCCCAATCGCTACCCTTGGGCCGGGGTGTCTGCTCAGCACTGGGACGGATCCCGGTCTTGACCTCTCGCCAACTGAAGCCAGTGCCGCTCTCGGGATTCTTGAAGTCGTAGTGTGGAACGTCCGCCGCCTTGAGCGCAGCGCAGACCGCCGTGTGCATTGGATTCCTCCAGCTACTTGCCACGTACACGTAGCGGGGTCGCACTCCGATGTCGAATGGAGTGAAGTTGAGGCCCTCCAGCTTTGATTCGTCTCTCATGTGTTCTCCTTAGTTCAAGTGGCTGAAGTGCCACACTTTGCTTTCTCCGGCTTCCGCCGGACCACCGTCCAGCGGCTCGTAGAAGAACGAGAACTCATCTCCGCACTCAAGGTACTGATTGGCCCATAGGGACATGACCTCTTCAATATCTTTCCGCTCGTATGGACCATTGAGCCGATGCACCGTGCCAACGTCACCGTTCACGATGCAGATGATGTCGCCCGGCTTGGGCGCAAACTCTTCGACCGGAATTAGGTACAGTCCGATCATCATGGGGAGGTCGTCATCCTCCGATGGCACGTTCTGTTGATCCTCCAACTCGAGCTCCTCTCTGATTGAGGTCCGCTGTACGGGCTGCGGCTCGGCCTGCTGCCATGGCCTGAGTGCTCATGGCCTTCGGTGCGACGTAGCGGTAGCGAACCGGCTTGGTCTTGGCGTTGGGGTCTGCCTTGACAGGCTCCGCCGGTGGGAACAGTTCGTTGAACAGTTCGTCCAGGATGCTGTCCTTGCTCTTCAGCAGGGCGGGCAGGTTGTCGATGGTCTTGGCGCTGGCGCTGGCCATCTCGTGCAAGCGATTCTGAATCTCGTACACGTATGCCTGAACGAAGCTGCGTCGCCACATCTGCGGAGAGCCAAAGTTCTTCTGCTCGTCCGGGTTGGCCTTGAGCCACCGCTGATACGTGCTCGGGAAGATGCTGAACCCCTTGCCGCCACTGACCCACGGCTTGTCGGCCAGCGGGTAATCGGGCAGACGGTTCAGCTTCTTGTGGATCTCCTCCCACTTGTAGCCAGCCTGCTTCAGGGCGCAAAGATTCATCTCCCAACTGAGCTCCGGCGTGACCTTGGGATCCACCTTGGATAGCAGGTGCAGCTTCAGGGAGAGAAACATCATCTCCAGGAAGTCCAGATCGGCAGGGTAGCCGACCACCTTGCTCTTGGCCCATCCGAAGTGTCCGATCTTGACGTGCAAGTGTTGGGCCAGGTACCAGAACAGCGTATGAATGCTGCCCAGCACTTCGTCCTCGCCGCTGAGGACGTTGTACGGCTGAACACCCTCTCCGAAGTACCACATTTCCCGCATCTCGGGCGACTGGCCCTTGATCGGTGCAGCGGTGTTCTCCCGCTTGGGGTCCAGCAGCATGAACTGATCAATGCTGTAGCGCAGCATCAAGGCGTCGGCCTTGGCCAGCAACGCATCCCGCTCTTCGGGGAAGGTGGTGGACCATGCCTTATCCACCAGCTTCTGAACCTTCTTGAGGATCGGGTCCTCTTCGTTGAAGTCTGTCATTTCTCCCTTTCCGGCCTTCTTAGCCGTGTGTGTTGTCTCCGGACATTATATCCGGGAGATCGATGTTCACGCTAGTTATTACGAATCCATCTGCCGTGACCTGGCCGGTGATGACCGTGCCGTTGCGCATCCAGTTTCGCTCCTCCGCAGCGAGAACAATATCGCTGAGGGTATGGTCGTGAGCCTTGCCTTCGGCCAATGGTAGACGGCAAACCACGCAGATCTTGGGCGGGCAGTCGTAGGCTTCGTAGTCGTTGCCTGTGTCGTCCACCTTCTGGACTGCGATGTGATCGTAGAAGGGCTTACCGCAGTGCGGACATGGCGGCTCGTACTCTTCCACGTCGTCATCTTGGAACTGGTCTTCGCCGTAGTTGCCAGTGATGTGACGGTCCAGTGCGTCACGCTCGAACCTATTCACGATTCCACACCCAAGCCAGCACGAACAAGATGACGATCAGCGAGAGGATCAGTATCTTGTACGGCCAACCGAGAAAGTCGAGCATGTCCTTGATCATCCTCATGGCTGGCACAGTGCCTGAATCAGGTCCACCGTATTCGGTGGTGCGCTTGTGGTTCTGCATGCTCGTGAGGACGGCCCCATGATCAACACCGTGCCGACCAGGTAGTCGCCGTTCGCCAGGCAGCCGTACTTGTCGAAGCTTTGCCAGAACACGTCTGCCATCTCGTTGCGTGGCAGGTTGACGTTCTTGCCATCCTCGTTGACGAAGATCGTGATGCTGTCCGCCGTTGGGATGGCTTCAATGGGACCACCGACCAAGCCCTGAGCCGTGCGCAGGAAGTCCTTGTCTGGGCATTCGAAGTTGCCAACCTCGAACAGCTTCTCGCCTTCCTCATCCACCTCTACTGAGATGTAGTAGCCGGTGATCATTCGTCCACCTCATCGTCCGACCAGTCGCCGCCGTCGTCAGCGTCGTCTTCGGGGTAACCGTGCTGGTCTTCGTAGGCTGCTTCCAGCCAGTCATCTTCTCCGGGCATTGCCTTCTCCTTTCGAGCGCCGTACTTGGCACTGGTGACAGCCTAGCCGCCGGAATGCGGCTCAGGGCAAGGGGTTGTCGGTGTGAAGTTGATCTCTACGGTTAGAACCCTCTCTCCATCGTTGGGGTCGATTCTGCGCCGACCGTCTTCGTCATGCATGAACAGCGTCACGGTAGCCGTGCCGTCATCCTCTAGTTGAAGACTGGCGGCATCCCTTGGATCGTATCCTTGGAACACCATCCACGAAAGCAAGTTCGCTTTACGCTCCTGCTCCCATTCGAACATTTCCCTGGCCTCAATGAGGTTCATTCGTGGTCGACCTCCTCCACGGTGATGCCAGCTTTCTTCAGGCGAGTGACCATGTCGGCAGTGCCTTTGCTGAACTGGCGTGGCCGATCGTAGAAGGCGAAGGCGTAGGTGGGCTTCCCCTCCACGAGCATCTGCTGATTGCGCTTGGGTCCAGCGGCTCTGCCATACCGCTTCCAGTCAGCGGGGAACTTCTTGACGTCGATTCCGATGCCTTCCGCCCATTCACGGGCCATGGTGTCGGCACCGGGAGCCTCGCCTTCGATCACACACTCGATGATGTTCTCGAACTCGAAGCCCTCGAGAATGTTCTCCAGCTTGTCCCTATCAGTGAAGTCACGGCCACCGCACACCAGGAGCCGAACTGTTGGTTTCTTCATGCGAGCTCCATCTCTCGGCCTTGACCGCACATGTAATGAACGATGTGATGCTTGCCTTCGCTGTCCACCATCTCGGCGACGTCACTGTCGACAATCGTGAAGGACTCTTCGCAGACGGCGCAGTATTCTGCTCCCCACATTTCTTCAGCCGACATCATCGGTATACCTCGATTTCTTCGGGGTTGGTCGGAACCAGGTCGGGGCCGTTCTTCACACCGTAGACCCACGTCCCAGTCGGACTCATCATCACGGAACGTACTTCGTATGTCTTGCCGTTGCACATGACAACATTGCCAGGACGAACGTCCTTCGGGTGGCACTTGGTCCAGTCTTTCATCGCTCTCCGCCAGGATTCGTTTCAACGATCAGGTCCCACAGAATGGCACCCTCGGCCATCCACTGCTGAATCCTGGCGTTGTTGACCGAGATCCATTCAACCGGCAGGTGGCTGGCGCAAACACTCAGCTCCGGAACCCACGGTGCAGCGGAGTTCCCGCACTGACGACCTGTTGAATACGTCGCCTTACATGTCCGAGACATGATGCCAGGAGGACGCCCAGTTTCTTGTGGTTTGAGAGCTCCTGGTTGATCGTGGCTGCGTGCGCTCATGCGCCCATCATCCTTTCCATGCGGGACACTTGCGCATCCTCGTACAGATCTTGCAGGTGCCGGTGGTACAGCGCCAGCGTGTCTTCGCTGAGCCGCTCCTCGTCCACAACCTTGATCTTGCCGTGGTCGCAGTCAGCTTCGCAGCGCACGTCCCAGCGTCCGCTCATGTAGTCGTCGAGTTGTTCGCCACTCGGGTCACCCTCGAACCACCATTCGGTAGTGGTGCCGTCGAAGGCAGGGTTGCCGTGGTGCCCTTCTCCGTGGCAGCGATCGCAGATCGCCCACTTGGTAGGCAGTTGGACCTCGTCACCTTCCTCGGTGATGTAGCTGGTGGGGATCATGCGCTGACCTCGATTTCTGGCTTGCCGGTGTCGTTGCTTGGCTCGTCCTCCAGACGCTCCAGGAAACTGATCATGCCCTTCTTGTGCTTGGATGCGAACTTGGTGACCTTGTTGAACAGCTTCTCAGCCTTGTTCCAGTCCTTGGCCTCGAAGTGAAGGATCATTCTGAATCTCATTGCTTCTCCTTGGGTTGGATCGGGTCGTTGACCCTGTTGGTCGGTACCAGCGTACTGCGTAGAACCGAGATCTCTTTGCCGTGCTTGTTGATCACATAGCACCACACGTCATAGCCGAGCCAACGCAGGCTGACGGCAGGGTTCGGACCCTTCATCAAGCGGCTGAACGTGTAGATGCTGAGGCTCACACGGCGCTTGCCTTGATACTTCCGCTGGATCTTGACCGGATCTCCGGGTTGCAAGGTGGCGAACCAGTCCTTGACGTTGGGCCGGTGGTTCACCCAGTACGTCTGTTCGCCGTGGTGCATGGTCTTCATGATTCGTTGCACCATTCAGCGTAGTAGTCATCCGGCGTTGGCAGGAACTCGTTGCGCAGCATGGTTCCGTCGGGCTGCGTGCAGATGTAGTACAGGAACAGGTCGTCGGTCACCGGGTCAACGAAGCCCACTGGCCACCACACGTCCCATTCATTGCCTGTGGAAGGTACCAGGACCGGCCCGTTGGCGATCCAGCTCACGGTCTTGACCGCACCGATGGTGTCACGGTCATGCTGAAATTGATCCCTCCTGGCGCTGAGGTTCACTTTCATGGCTGGAGCTCCAGCACGACTGCGAAGTCGTGGTTGCCACCGACCGGAATCGGCTCGTCCACCCCATCGATCCAGTCCTCAATTGCCGACTGAAGCATGTGGGCGTCGCTTGGCAGATCCGCCACGAAGTGAATGCTCATGATGTACCTAGGCATCGTTCAGTTCCTCTCTGTGATCGAGTGCGTACTCTTCGGCCTCGGGCAAGGACGGTGGCCAACTGAGCCCGAGTTCATCGGCGACTTCACGTGCCTCCTTGAGCGCATGGGGATCCAGGTGTTCCAGCTTGGTTCCGCAGGCAGGGTCGTAGATCTCGTCGGCACAGTTGAAGTAGACCCAGAACTTGTTCACCCGTCGCCCCATTCCCGCTGAAGCATCTGGCGCTCGAAGCCTTCCATGTCCGAGACGTCGTCATCCCAGTTGCTGGAGTTTCCACGCCAGTCATCACGCAACCGCTGACCGAAGCAGTTGTACTCGGCACCGCATTCGCAGCCGACGTCGCCTTCGCCCCGGAAGCGGCTCACCGTGCGCCCGCACTGTTCGCAAATGCCTTCCCAGTCGAGGTTCGGGCATTCGGGGTCTTCGACCCTGTGCTTGTTCAGAATCGCCATCGCTAACTCTCCTTTGTTCGTGGGCGTCTTGCCCTTGTGTACAGCTTACCTGAATGAATCAGGTTCGCAGGTCTTGGCAGCAAAGTCCCCGATTGCCGAAGATCAGCACGGGGCCGCTCCGCACGGTGAACTCACTGAAGATATTGTCTGCTCGGTAGGCGTGACACACGTCGCAGTTCTGGTCCGGGTTGGCTTGAAGGCGTGCCACGGCATCGCTCAGGCAGTTGCCGCACACCATCTCCCGTAGGGCCATGATCACGTACACCGGCTGAGGGTTGATCAGGTGGCCACAGGTGGTGCATTCTTCCAGCCAGCCACGTATCTTCTCCTGTGGGATGGGGTTCGGGTTCCCGTCTAGCCTGCCAGCCAGAACCATCTCCACGATGGTCAGGGCAAAGGTTCGTTCGGTGTCGCTGACGGCAGCTTGTAGCTGATCCTGTAGGTGGGCCGGGATGTCGTTCATTCTGGATGGCCAGGGTAGGGCAGCGGCTCAGCCTGGTACCGGCATGTGGCCGGATTGAAGTAGGCAATGCCCACCACCCGGTGATGGAAGCGTGGGTTCTCCATCCAACCCATGATGTACTCGTCAAAGTTGATGCAGCAGACGAAGTCGTCCAATGGGTTAGTGGCCATGGAACCGTTGACCATACTGATCACGTGGAGGGTCTTCTTGCGCCGCTTGGCACCGGGGCCACCCGGCTCGGTCACCTCAACGAGAAGGCCGGTATGACTGACCACGTAGGTATTGAACGGGTCATCATCAGCAACGAACCTGTGCATGAGGCTGTTGACCACCGCACGATCCTCTTCCTCCGTATGTGGCTTGATATCTTGATCCATCTGGATCTCCTTTGTGTTGGGGCTTGCTTGCCCTTGTGGTGCTTGAACACACCCCATGCTACCACAGAGATGTCAGTTCTATGGTAGGCAGGGCTAGGTTCGAGCTAGCTGTGCGGTTGTGATCCGGCTTCTGCAAGCCACATAGCGTGCATGGCAGGTGCGCCATCGATGTCCCGCCACCAGCGGCCTTCACTGTCTGGGCCTTGCGGCAGATCTTTAGCCACGTAGCGCAGGATCGCTAGCAGGTTGTTGCGCACGTAATCACTGCTGTTGCGCATGATCCCGCACACCGCCATGTCGAGGTTCTCGTCATCCCAATCGGTTGGGTCGAAGGCCTCGACGAATTCGGTTGTTGGTTGTGCCATTGCTTCTCCTTTGGGTTGCATGGGCATTCGTGCCCATCGACATGCTACCGCTTGCGGAGGCTTCGGTGGTAACCGTACAGGGCGGCGAAGAGTGTTGTTGCGATCACGGCTCCGGCAGTTGGGCTGGACCAGTTCACCCTAGTGGCCAGCAGGTAGATCAGCACCAGCAGGGGCACGCTGATCAGCAGTGCATTCACGCAACCCTTGGCCCCATTGAGGGGATCTTCTTCTGGTGTCATCGGCTGGGCTGCTTCGGTAAATCGGCCAGCGTGTCCATGCGAGCCAGCCAGTGGATCGTGTCCAGCACGCTTGCGTACCGAACCTCTTCGCTGTCTAGCACGTGGACGCTGTACAGGCTTTGAAGTCCGTCATCTCGGCACGTGCCAGTGAAGGTATCGGGTTCCCCTGTTGGCAGGGGCTTGCGCTTGGTGACCCGTACGAGCCACCGTTCATCTTTGAGTTCCATTGGTTACACTTCCTCCGTTTGTAGGTATGGGATCTCGGGGTATGGCGGGAACACGAAGCGGAAACGCTGGCTGCCGAACCCGTTGGGCTCATCGTCTTCGATGAAGCCGTCCCAGCCAAGGGACCACGCTGCATCTTCGGTGGGTTGTGGCTGTGGGAAGCCCACGTGCCAGATGAACCCGTAGGGGGTGGCGTTGTCGCCTTCGGTGTCCCAGGTGGCGTCGGCCACGTCCTTGCGAAGCTGCTGCTGAATGATGAGCTGTTCAAGCTCGGTGGGCTTGCGGTGGTAAATGATCTTGTGGTATTCCATGGGTTAGTTCTCCTGGGTGGGTGGTTGTGGTTTGAAGCAGACGAAGCACGCCACATCGGTGTAGGCGTTGCCACCGTAGTTCACCCAAAGGTGTTCTCCGGTAACGCTGGTAGGGCAGAACTCGGCTTCGCAATCGGGGCACAGTTGCACGATGTACGTTTGGCCGTCGGCGTCGGTTACTGGAACCTGGTGCTGTGCCTGGTTGGGGCACGGGGCGGTGCCGAAGCAGCATTCGCCCGCCTCGCACTGGCTGAAGTTGGTTGTGGGTGGGGTGGTCACATCTCCCATGTTGCATACTCCTCGGTGGTGGGGTTGAAGTACACAGGGCTGTAGAACGTGTTCGTCATGCTGTCTGTGTAGGTGAATTGGCAGTGCCAGCCAGTGTAGGTGAAGCCTTCTTGTAACTTCTGGTGGTGCTGCTCCACGCTGTATTCGTCCTCGCTGTCCACGGGGGCGGCATCGTTGTCCATGATGATGCCACTGTACCGAACTGGGGTGGTGTAGGGCTGCTGCCCGAACACACCATCAAGGCACTCGGGGTAGGCAGGGGTGGGTTCGTACCTTGGCACGAGCAGGCTTGTGATGAACCCTGCCAGGTGTACGGCTTCTTGCCGGTTACGTGGGGTCATGAACTCCACGGTGGGCCGTTCATAATCGGTCATGGTTAGGCTCCTTCGGGTATGGTAACGGTGATGCTGCGTGCGCCACTGAACGTGGTGATGGGTGCCAGCCGCATGATGAACAGGAGGGCCGCTTCGGCTTGCAAGAACTCGGCGTCTTCCGGCACGTACACGGCGGTTAGATCGTACACGTGGCCTTGCTCGTTCGGCTCTGTTGTGATGTGAAACAGGTAGTATTCGGCTACCAGTGGGAACTCGTCTTCAAACACTGACGGTGGGCTTTCGCACACGAAGTGCAGGGCCGGTGTTTCAATTTGCATGGTTGCTTCCTTTGGTTGTGGGTATTCGTACCCGTGGTAAACAGTGTAGCAGCACGAATTGAATTCAATGCTGGTCGTGTCTTCAAAAATGTTGGGAAGGGGTGGGGCCGGGCCACGGTTCATGATTTCGGGGTGTATCCCCTCACTCGTAGCCGAAGACCCGGCGCTCGTGGTCCTTCAGGGTGCATGCGATTGCGAGAAGCGTGAACGCAAGGAACGCACGAGCGAACCACAGGATCACACTCAGCACGAAGGCACCGAGAGCAAGAACATGATCAGGCACCGAGCACCTCCTTGTGCCCGTTCCGCATGTCGAACAGCACAGGGCATGCATCAACAGGACGAACCGTTAGTTCGCCTGTGTCACGCAGGTGGACATCAATAGCAGCCTGATGCAACTTCTCTCGGCACCAGGGGCACAGGGTGAAGGTAGGAGCACGCATCACACGAGCTCCTTCTCCCCCACCATCAGGGCCTCCATGACGATGGCATACATGTGAGGTTCACGCATGATGCGCATGATCTCGGCTCGCTTGGCACGAGCTTCGGCTCTGTGGTGAAGGTACCCGTAGGTACGGCAGTAGATCCAGGTGTACATAGCTTCAGCCTTTCTTAGCTGTGGGAGTGGACTCGGTAGTGAACCCACTAGCAGGGACCGGAGGATCGCACCCTCCGGTACCCGTACTAGGTTCAGGCTGCTCGCTTGTTCTCCCGAGCGTGGCGAGCCTTGGCCAGGTCCTGGAGCGTGACGTTCCACTTGGCCATGAGCTCCTCGAAGCGAGGCTGCTGGGCGTCCCGCTGAGCCTTCGGGGTGGAGCCATCCCGCAGCAGGTCCTGGATCTTCAGGAGCCGGGTGATGGCTGCCTTGCGCTGCTTGTCGGTGGACTGCCCTTCCTTCGGGATGAAGTTGAGCAACTGCTCGACGGTCGGCTTGGCCTTCAGGTCCAGCGGGATCTGAGCGCCTTCCTTGCGACGGTTGTCGGTGTAGAGCTCACCGGCATCGTATGCGAACCGTCCGCCCTTGCCGATGCGCAGTCCCAGGTCCTTGCGAACTCCGTTGTGCCGGTAGGCGGCACGAACTCGGCTCTCGGGGATCTGCATGCGGACCGCAATCTCGCCCCAGGACAGCTTCTCGGTGTCCCTGAGCTCGATGACCTTCGCCTGGAGCACCGTCTTCTCATCGAACTCGCCCGACTTGCCGGACTTCTCGCTTGCTTTGAAGGCATCGCTGATCAGCTTGGTGCTGTCGATCAGCAGAGTCGGCTGGAACTTGGCCAGGTATGCCCAGCGCACGACGAGCCAGCCTCGGCCGTAGCCGACCGTTTCTCCGGCCGACTCTTCGACCGCCGACCAGTGGACCTTGCCATCGGACTCCATGATGGGGAGACCCGCTTCCACTAGCTTGGCCGTTTGCTCGGCGTTGCACTTCTCGGTAATGAATGGGTTTGACATTGGAATTCAGCCTTTCGTAGCTGTTGGACCGGCGGATGCCGGAGTGGATTACCACCCATTGAAGGATAGCACCGATTTCGTGCCGTGGCAACCCGTGAACGGGATTTCCGTGTGCTCGTTCTGCATCGCCTATCGGCGACTACCAGGCTTCTGCGGACCCGAAGGACCTACCAGACCGCCCGAAGGCGATCGCACCGTGAGCGGAGACCGCTCGAGATCAGAATTCAGTTATAGCAGTGGCGCCACTGCCGCTGGCCGAACCGCACCAACAACATCAGTATAGCAGGTGCCCCAGCCAGCGGAGATTGCCGCAGATCAAATGGTCCCGAATCCTCCGATATAACCATCGCCTACCAAATGCGTTCTGGTGCAACTTGAATCTCCACCCCAGTTCTTCGTACGAATGCCAGTAGATGTTCAAGGGCATCCATGCCATGCGGCGCACCAGGCATCCACAACCCCTTGTCACGTAGCCATGCAACAGTGTCCTTTTCACCACCGCCGATAAAGAACCTTGTCCCGGGCATCTTCATGAGCAACTTGACACCATCTCCCGCCCAAACAACATCGTCATCACCATCCAACCCACTGAGCCGCCAATTCTCCGCACGTGTCAATCGTGAAGTATACGATAGAGCCACACCCCCAATATCACGCACACGTATGCCACGTAGATCACGCCCGCTTGCACGAAATACTCCCCACTTCCTCCATGCATCACCATTGATCAACCCAAGAGAGTGCATTCGCTCATCCAATCGAGTACCGATACGCACCGGAGACAGGCCCTCACGCTTGCCAGATCGAACAGGTAGATCAGCACGCAGTACGAAGTCCTCGCAGATCACAACCGACCTAGGCCCAATGGCCAAAGCCAGGTCGCACAGAACCGAGACAACACCACTTTCGACCATTCGAATGATGTCATACTCGTTCCCTTTACCCAACTTCCGAGTTGCTCTACGCCGCTCCATACTTTCAATAACCCCTCCATGCACGTGCTCAATAGCTCGTCGACCCCGTCCCGAGTCGATCTGGTCAACATACAACTTGCCGGTCCACGCATCCCACACTGCTACCCCAGTGGTCCCACCAGGGTCAATAGCCAACACGCTCAATCCAGGGTCATCAATGAACATACCCAAGCATAACCCCTGCTCAGCCATCATACCTACTCATTCAAATGTATGTATGTAACTAAGTCCTTATGCACACACATGATCGAGGTGAGACATGACCTATACAAAATACACCTCTACTTATTACCCCCTTTCTATATGAAGAAAGAACACGGGGTACAACAAGCCAAATGAGAGCAAATTGAGGAGGGGTACTTGCGCCTCGTGCGCATGCATGCGTATAGTATTAGTTACATACCGACAAAGGAGAGCGAACAATGTCAGCCATATGTGGAGATTGCGGAGTAGACACCACCCCACGGAAACGTCCTGGACGACAGAAAGAAGGAACGTGGGAGTGGTACTTCGTTCATGACTGGGTCTGGCTAGCAGCAGGAACAGTTCCATTGCCAGAGCGGAAGAGGGAGTGGGGAATACCAACAGAAAGGGCCTACGAAGGATACCTATGCATAGGATGCCTAGAAGAGCGGCTGCAACGGCGGTTGATGCCAGATGACTTCACGACAACGGAAGTCACGATCCTAGACACCCCACGCCTCGTGAACAGAAAGACGTCCTACTATGCCAGCCACTAAGGTCCGTATCTGTACCATGTGCGCAAGCGAGTTCACCACAACCCAGCAGACAGGCCGACCTCCTGCTTTTTGCCCCACATGCAAGCCGAATGCTCGACGCAACCCCAACAGGATCTGCATCATCGACGCCAAGCCCTTCGTTGGTCCTGGCAATCCCTACGGACCTTTCTATTGCAGCCCAGAGTGCCAAGGCACACGAACGATTTGCCAACGCTGCACGAAGCCGACGGCAGACAAGACGAAGTTCTGCAGCATCGAATGCGTGCAGGATGAATACCCGCCGCCCTACACATGCCGGACATGCGGCAAAGTATTTCCAACAAGTGGCTACTTCTTGAGCAAGTTGGCAAGCCTCAACGGACCACCCAAGTATTGCGATAGCGAATGCTACACCGACCGATTGACGCCTGTCACGGGCAAGTCCACCAAGAGCAACTTCCGTTCAGTGGTTGACTTCAAGATAGCCATGGAGAGCGTCCGCTTACCAGAACGCCAAGAGGAGGGCGATGAGGATCCACGGCTCGACGACCCATATGCCATTCCAGTACGACGCAATGGCCTGCCATGGATCAACGTAGAAAAGATCATTCCTGACAACCGCTTGCATATACGCAGCCAACACACCCTCAACTTCTGGGATCACATCTTGACGCTCAGCGACTACTTGAACGACCTCAGCCCGCTCGAATACAACGCCTTCCTGTTCGAGTTCGTGTGCCGACGTGGTAGCCCGCACATGGACCACGCCGAGCTCCAACCATGCTGGAGCCTTTGGCCATACATCGAGCCTTCACTAGACGATCGCTACAGCCCCATGCTGCTCGAGTCTTTCTGTCAGAACTACCTGTACACGGAGCGTGCATACTTCAAGCGCTCAAGCGTTATGAGCTCAAGAAGACTCTACAGCCTGATCATGCAATGCTTCGGGGCATGGCAGCAGTTCAGCACAGGACCAGCCGACGAGCGCACCATGAAGTTCGCTGAACTGTGGCTGCGCCCACTGCTTCAAAACGAAGCCCCTTACAAGCGCACCGATCCCAACAAGGCAGACACACACCTGGCCCACTACAGCAGAATCCAGACCGAGCTAGAACGCCATACCAAAGCCGTTAGCGAAATGTGGGAAGATTCCACACGCCTTGCTGTTCTGAAGCCGTTGACCACAGACCAGTACCAAGGCCTCATGGATCTGTACGTCCAGATCATGGAGTTCTATACCGAGGCATTGTTCACCAAGTACAACCCTCCGACCATCGTCCACAAGACTGGACACTGGCCATGGGGAGCTAACTGCTACGCTGCCCTCGTTGCAGATCACAGAGCCTCACTGATCGAAGAGGTCAAGCTCGAGATGCGCACCACGCCGAAGTACAACCTGCCGGAGCCGTACTGATGCCCACCCAAACCGACGACCAGCCTCCACACCCCTACAAGACGCAACGCCGTTTCGAGAAGGATGCTGGTGCTGCACGCCAACGAATGCTGCGCAATGGCAAGTCAACGCTGCCGCCCATCTGCGGGTTCACGTACAAGACTCGCAAACTCAAGAGCCGTCCCGACGTGCCCAGCTACATCGCAGTGTGCCAGCGCACGGCAGGCACCAACACCGATCACCATGGCCACGGCTACTGCGACTATCACGATTGGCTCGCCACCCACGAAGCCCAAGGTGGTAGCACGCAACTGAACAATGCCTTGAAGGTAGCGCAAGAGCGGGCGCACTTCTTCGGCAAACAGATTGCAGTCGACCCTCACACCGCACTGCTCGACGAGATCAGCCGCACAGCAAGCGTGGTCAAGTTCCTCAACGACAAGATGCAGGAGTTCCGTGACCTCGGCTGGACCGACGAGATGATCATGGCTCAGAAGACCTTCCAGGCTGGCATTCGGCCCAGCGTGTGGATGGAGCTCTACCAACAGGAGCGTGACCACCTTGTCCGCACATGCGTTGCAGCTATCAAGGCTGGCGTTGCCGAGCGCAAGGTTCAAATCGCCGAGCGCCAAGGCCAACTGATTGCCAGCATGATGTTCAGCTTCATCCACGACATGGAGCTCGGCCTCACCCCCGACCAGATCATCGCCGCACCTCGCCTGATTCGCAAGCACCTGATGGCTCTACCCATGGCAGCAAGCGAAGCCACCATCGATCCAGCCGGTGTCATGCGCAGTACGCACCCGCACGGCAAGGACATCATCGACGTGGAAAGCCGCCCCGCTTAGCTACATACACCTTCACCACTGTGGGTGGTAGCATGCAGCATCGTCACTCTCTTCGTGCCCACCAGGGGATTTCCAATAATTGCGGCAGATAACACGACCACTATTGCCCTGATTACCTTTGCGGGGATCGTGGCTGGCGTGTTGGGCACCTACTTCGGCACCAAACGGGTCAAGTCTGGCAAGATCATCACCACCGAAGCAACCCAGCTATGGGAGGAAAGCAACAGCATGCGAGCCGAGCTACGTGCCGAAGTCGCTGCTCTCAAGGAAGAGATCAAGCTACTCAAGGCTGAGAACAAAGAAATCAAGGCAGAGAACGAAATACTGCGACAACGCATAGACGAACTGGAGAGAGTCCATGGCTGACGATCCTGTTGCCCACGCCGAGGATGTGATCGCACGTGCCGACGACTTGCAAGACCGCATCACCGAAGAGACCAAGCGAACCATCGCAAACTTGGTTCACTTTCAAGAAAGGTCCAAGCTACATACCAGGATCATTCTTGGACTGATCATCGTGATGCTGTGCATGATGGCCGTCGGCACGTTTGCCTTGATCAAGATTCACGACAACGCAGCCACCCTCCAGCAAACCTGCGAAACACTGAACCAGACCAACTCCAATCAGATCCTGCTGTGGGAGCACATTCTCGAGCTACCGCCCACCGAGGCAGAGACCCCCGAAGAAAAGCAACAGAAGGTTGAGTTTGAGCAGTTCATCCAAGAAACCTTCCAAGTTGTGAATTGTACGCAACCAAAGGTCCTCCCATGACAGAAGCAGAAGAGCTCCTGGACCACGTCGACAACCTGAGCGATCGCCTTGGCGAGCACCTCGTCAGCAAGACAGACAACGAAAGCAAGATGTTGCTTCGAGTGATTGCCGCTGGTGGTGTGTTCATCACAATATTGGTTTTGTTCATGGTGTACCTGCTGTACAACGCTCAGCGTGACAGAGATCGCATTGCCACCAACCTGAGCGCCGTCACGATCATCATGCAAGACCAAGCGCAGGACATCATCACGCTGCGTGACCAACTGAAAGCCGTTGGTGAAGTCCCTGAAGTAGCCCAGCCGTCGCCAGAGATTTTGGCAGGAGAGCCCGGCCTCCCCGGAGAAGTTGGCCCCACCGGACCGCAAGGACCAACAGGAGATCAAGGCTTGCAAGGCATTCAGGGCATACCTGGCTTGAAGGGTGACACAGGAGAGATTGGTCCAGTAGGGCCACCAGGCCCGCCAGGAGAAGTCGGAGCCAAGGGCGATCCAGGTAGCCCAGGCCCAGCGGGTTCATCAGGACAACCAGGCGTGAACGGTGTCGATGGGTTGCCTGGCCCTCCCGGACCGCAGGGAGTTCCAGGAGACCCCGGCGCTCCGGGTGCTAACGGTGCTAACGGTGCCGACGGTGCAACAGGCGCACCAGGCCCGCCAGGTGCTCAAGGAGAACCAGGACCGCAAGGCGTTCAAGGTCCACCAGTGCCCAGCGGAACTCACCTGACGTGTACGCTGACTGCCGATCCCACAGTCCTGGACTGTGTCGTTCCATAACAAAGGAGAAACCAACATGGAGCAAGTAGTTGCGCTCACGGCCATTGCGTTCTTGGCCAATAAGATCATCGAGTTGCTGAAATACCTGCGAGCCAAGGACTGGAACGCAGCCTTCACGCTCGCCACCATCGAAGTCAGCGGAGTGATCGTGATGCTGATCGCAGCCGCAGCCAAGGTCACCGAGACGCTCGTGCTTCCCGGCACCAGCGAACCAATCGGTACGTTGGACACGGCAAGCGTGGTTCTGTTGGGTTTGGTCATGACGAGCCTCAGCAGCACGATCTACGACTTCAAGAAAGCCATCGACGGTGGCGACAGCGCCAAGCAACCTCCGCTGCTCACCGGCAGTACCGACGCCATATGATCAGCAGTCGAGGGATCATCATCATCGTGCTGTTGGTGCTTCTACTTCTGCTGTTGGTGGGAGTCCTGTAGCGAGCCGCTGGGTCTGCTACCCTGTCAACCAAAGGAGGCCAACATGCCAGGCACAATTCCCAACATGACTTCGGTCGCAAAAATTCCAAGCAAGAGCAAGCGGCGTCGGTTCATCGGCACGGGTGCGAGCGTGGTCGGCGGAGTGCTGACCGGCCAGCGTCGGCAACGAACCGCGACCAATGAGCTCAACCCCATGAGCTCCGTGATCGGTCCACTGCCCGCAGGCACCAGTGCCCGTGACGCAGCGGCAGCCGTTCACGAGACGGCGTACCCCGGCGAACATCTCGCCGTGTGACGTGCCGGGGCTGGTCCACTCACGGCTCAAGCCGAACAACGTTCCAGCCCTGGCTCCCTCTATCTGTGAATGGTGACGGTTGGCAACTTTTCCCCGCTTGCAGAATAGAGCTCCGGAGCCTGTCCTCAGACCCTCAGGGTTCTGCCCGCTCCCTATTCCACCGAGGGCAGGCTCCGGAATCCAACACACAGACACATGACATAGGAGAACCAAGTGAAGATCGACGAGTTGAAGTACATCACGTTCCGTCGAGGAGACATTCCTCCGGAAGTGTTCGAGGGCCTCGAGAATCTCGAGCTGACCGATGCGGTCGTGATCCGCAAGCGTGACAAGCTGGCCGCAGGTGCATTGCATTCATACGCAACGGCATGCTGGACCACCGCCGACGTGCTGATTGAAGCTGGACGCCAGAAGGACGCTGATGAGCTCACCGCTATCGGCAACTACTTCAACGAACAGTACGAAGAGGCTCGGCGCATGCAGGACCACCTCCCGACGCTGTAAGCCCGGTACACTGTGCCCGCATGAGCGAAACGATCAGTCTTGAGGGCTTTGATGAACTGTTCCATGCCCTGAGCACTGCCGCAGACCTGATCGATCCGCCAACGCACGAGACGTGGGTTCCTCTAGAACACTTCGAAGTTCCGCAACTGCCGTGGTATCTATTCATGATGCTCGGTGGACGTGGTAGCGGGAAGACGGCTCACGCAGTCAAGGCGCTGCACGATCATGTGCATGGTCCGCCTTGCCTGCCGAATGTTCCGGGTGGTCACTGGGTCAGCATCGTTGCGCCAACGCTCGGCGATGCTGTCACCAGTGTTGTTGAAGGCCCCAGCGGTCTGCGTCTGTTTGACCCAGGAATCAAGGTGCTCAACCGGCCAGGCGGCATCATTGCTAGGTGGAGCAACGGTGTTGAAGCCAAGTTGTTCGGTGCGCATAGCCCGGAGGACGTGGAACGTTTCCGTGCTGGTGGTAACAGGTGCTTCGTGATGATGGAAGAGTTCGCCGCTTGGCGCTACCTGACCGAGGTCTGGCAGCAGATTCGGTTTGGCTTGCGTAGTGGCCCGCAGCCCCGAGCGGTGGCAAGTACCACCCCACGAACGAAGATGCTGATCAAGCAACTGGTGAAAGACAGCAAGGAGCCAGGCAGCAACATCATCATCAAGCACGGCACCATGGATCAGAACCCTCACCTCAGTGAGGAAGTGAAGGCAAGCATCCGCAAGGAGTTTGCCGGTACTCGCTTCGGTCGTCAAGAGCTCGACGGTGAACTGCTAGAAGATGTTGAAGGCGCACTGTGGGATGGCGAAACCATTGACAAGTGGCGCATCAAGAAGGCCGACGCTCCCGAGCAGTACGACCTCATCATCGTGGCAATCGACCCCGCCAGCAGCGAAGGCGGTGACGAGCACGGCATCGTGGTCGTTGGAATCAAGTACACCTGGGAAGACTGGACATGGATCCAGCACCCAGAGCTCAGCCACGGCTTCATTCTCGAGGACTGCTCCCTTGGTGGTAGCCCGAACAAGTGGGGCAAGCGTGCCATCAAAGCCTACCGAGACTGGAAAGCCGACCGCATGGTGGCAGAAGTCAACAACGGTGGCGACATGGTAGAGCATGTCATTCTCGGCATTGACGATGGCGTACCAGTCGTGAAGGTTCACGCTACACGTGGCAAGGCCAAGCGTGCCGAACCAGTGGCCAACCTATACAGCCAGGGCCGTGTCCATCACGTTGGAATGTTTGCCAAGCTGGAAGACCAGATG
>Ga0137465_1000205_pt1 | contig 40140 bp, 27 predicted proteins | sample EasRivERMGT828_2_FD_104906 | JGI IMG/M metagenome (GOLD analysis project Ga0137465, IMG submission 104906) | Soil microbial communities from meander-bound floodplain in the East River, Colorado, USA - East River MetaG ERMGT828_2 | ecosystem: Environmental > Terrestrial > Soil > Floodplain ... | reverse complement strand
CTGCCACTTCTTCGCTCGATAGATTGCCGATGCGGCGAAAGAGGTAATCGCTCCGGAGAGAGCCCCGATCAACAGCGCTGTGATTACCAGTTGAGTAAAACTGACTGGCGGCTCCCTGGGAACGACCAGGGTTATCAGGTTGAGACCGAACACGGCGTCGATTCCCCATCCGATGTATCCACCGATCAGGGCGGCCGTCACGCGTTCGGCAGTGAGTGGAGCCTTGTGCCGCCGGCCGAGTTCCAGCATGTACGCGGTGCCGACCAGGGGGATCCCCATCAGCGCAGCCACGCCCGCCGCGCCGCCACCCAGTGCAGCGGGCCGGAGGAGGCGGCGCCACCATCGACCGCGATCTCCGAGGAATGCGCCGGCAGCGACACCGAAATACGCTGCCGGCGCCTCCGTCCCCATCGCCGCACCAAGTCCGACGCTGGAGAAAATGGCCACTGTGCGAAGCGGCACCATGCGCCAGGGGAAGCGCTCCTCCTCTCCGGCGCTGTCCACGACATCGCCCGTAATGTCGGCCTGGATGACGCTCCGCCGCCGAAATGGACTCCAGATGTTCGTCCGTCGCGCCCTGTAGCGTGGCGATGTCGCTGCACGTCGGTGAGCTTGCGCAGCCTCGCTCTGTCCGAACACCTGTAGCACGAGAACTGTCAGCGCCAGTCCGATCAGAGGCACCACGATTAGTACCCAGGTGGTCTGGCTGGAAACGAAATCCATCGTCGCCTTGATCGCCAGGGTCACGACAACAACGAAGGCTCCCCCGGCCAACCCACCGACGAGGCCACCGAGCGCGTAGGTGGCAATGCCTGACCACCGGGAGCCTGCGCCTTCCGATGCAATTTCGCTCATCGATTGTTTAGCGAAAATTGTTCGACGTACGCAAAATGGCGAAGAGTACCGACATCGCTATAACAACAAGTGCCGTGCCAACCGCAAGCCAGTCGGCGAGTAGTCGTCGCATAGTGCCCTCCTAGACGAAACTGTATCGTTCGGAATGATATTTCGACAGCGGCACGCCCAGTTCGCTGAGCGCCTTTTCGATCGCGTCCATCATCACGTCCGGGCCGCAGATGAAGTATTCGTGGTCGGCGAAGGGCGGCGGCAGATGGCGCGCGAACACCGCCGCGTTTATGAAGCCCTTCTCGCCCGTCCAACCGGCCGGCGGCTTCTCCAGCACATGCACAACCGTGAGATTGAGTCGTTGTTTGAGCGAATCCAACTCCTCGCGAAATGTGACCGTGTCCCAGTCCTTGTTGCCGTAGAGCAGGATCACCGGCCGCTTGTCCGCACGATCGGCAAGTGTTCGAATCATGCTCATCATCGGGGTGATGCCGACTCCGCCGGCGATGAGCACATGCATGTCCGCGGGGTTGCGGTCGATTGTAAATGCGCCGTACGGACCATCGAGGTAGACGCGCCTTCCTACCGGCACATCACCAATCTCGCTCGTGAAGTCGCCAAGATTCCGGATCGTCATCTCGACGCGCCCGTCGTCGACCGCGGCGCTGGACGAGAAGGAGAACGGGTGCCCGGTAATCTTGAACGGGGTGCTTCCCATCGTGAGCCACGCGAACTGGCCTGGTCTGAAGTGGAACCCGGGATGTCCCTCCGGTTGCATGGCCACTGTCCAGGAATCACCGCGCTCTTTGCGCACTTGCGCCACGCGGTATGGCCTGCGGAGCATGAAAAGGGGCTTGATGATACGGATGTAAAGCAGCAGGGCGATCCAGAAGAGGGCGAAGAAGATCCATAGGGCACGCTTCCACGGATCGTCGAGATAGAAACTCCAACCGACCATGTGTGCCACACCCGCCCCGACCGCCAGGATAGCGAGCACGATGTGTGTGAGGTGCCATGTTTCGTACCGGATGTTCAATTTCACCCGCCACACGGCCATCACGACCAACGCGATCAGCGAGTACGTCGACACTGCAGCAAAGCGTGCGCGCCACGGCGCCGTGAATGAGTTGAGCAGCGCGAGCCGTTCCGGCTGGATGATAAACAGAATGATCGGGTGTGCCAGCACCAGACCAACCGCTATCAGCGATATCTGGCGGTGAAAGTGGTAGATGACATCTTCGCCCCACGGCTCGGTGACGTAGCGGAAGCGCGCGGTGAGACCGAACTGCAGGCCCATCATCGCCAGACCCGCGTAGCCGATGGCGGCCGAGAATTCTGTCCAGAAATCACGGGTGGGCGGGTGTGATCCCGCCAGAAGCGCAAACATCGGGCCGAGGATTAAGAAAAGATAGAGTGCCGCCCAAACGACACCACGCACGACAAAGCGAGACTGAATTGCTCCCTCAGACTGCATTGCTCCCTCCTCACTTAACAAATCCTGCAATACTGCAACCGTGAGTCCCGGCACGCTCCACACCGGCAGTTTTTGCCTTGAGGCTCGGTAGTTTTTCGAGGATCCGCTGCATCGCTTTTGCCGCCTGCGTTGTTAAAAATCACATCGCAAGAAAGATCAGAGTGCCCTTGGGTCGGCGGCGACCACATGTCGCGGGGCAACTACCACTGGTCTCCGGCATCGCTGCCAAAAGAAATCGCGAGGCCTCCCGAAAAACTCGCAAGAGTTCCTCGAAATACTACGGACGCGTTTGACCAAAAAATCACTGTGTTCCCGGAAAGAGAAACAGGACTACGGATTGCAGAAGCGGCAGACGAGGTTCAAGGTTTGAATGAACACCAAGAGCATTGTTTTTGATGGATCGGCGAGTAGTGATGGGTGGATCGACCTTACGGTCGCGATCCGGCATGAGATGGTTCACTATCCTGGCGACCCTGGTGTCGAGCTGCGGCAGACGAAGCATCTCGACCGAGGCGACCCGGCGACCGTCTCCCACCTTTCGCTCGGCGTCCATACGGGTACCCACGTGGACGCGCCTGTCCACTTCATCGGAGGGGCGGCTGGAGTGGACGAATTCTCCATTGACGCAATGGTTGGTCCGGCGCGAGTCATTAAGATCCTGGACAAGGAGATCTGTACTGCGCAGGATTTGGCGGCTTACGAAATTCGCGAAGGCGAACGTCTATTGCTGCGCACGAACAACTCCACCCGTTGTTGGAATGTGGACGCTTTCGTCGAAGACTATGCCCACCTGGATGTGAGCGCAGCCAAAATGCTCGCCGAGCGCCGGGTTCGGATGGTCGGAATCGATTACCTGTCGATTGGGCGCGGCCCGGAAGGTCCCGAGGTCCACCGCATTCTCCTCGCGGCGGGCGTCGTGATCGTCGAGGGGCTCGACCTCTCTCGAGTCGATGCAGGCTTCTACGACGTCGTTTGCCTGCCGCTGAAAATCCTTGGAGGCGATGGTGCGCCCGCCCGCGTCGCAGTGCGGCCCCGGGAAGCGCCGGCCTCTCGTCGGAGAGCGTCAAAAGCCCCCGAGGGGACGATGCGCGCCGTCGTCGTCGTCCCGAATGAGAAAAAGGTGCGCCTGGTGGAACGACCTGTACCTCGCCCGCCGGGCGCCTCTCAGGTGCTGCTCCGAACCGTCGAAGTGGGAATCTGCGGCACCGATCGCGAGATTTGCTCCTTCGAGTACGGCACGCCTCCGCCGGGCGCCACCGAGCTCGTCCTCGGTCACGAAGCGTTGGCCGAGATTGTGGATGTCGGTCCCGAAGTGACGTGGGCTCGTCCGGGAGATCTCGTTGTCCCGACAGTGAGACGCCCGTGCAAGAATCCGCGCTGCGCGGCGTGTCGCCAGGGACGGCAGGATTTCTGCATGTCAGGAGAGTTCACCGAGCGTGGAATTGTTCGCGCCGACGGCTTTCTCTGCGAGTACTCGATCGAAGAGGAGCAATTCCTCGTGCCTGTTCCGCGTGTCCTTGAAGGAGTCGCCGTTCTGGTCGAGCCGCTCACCATCGCTGCCAAAGCGGTGGATGTATTCAATACGATCCATTCCCGTTTCGGTTTCGACGTCCCACGCCTGCGTGGTCTGATCCTTGGTGCAGGCCCCGTCGGGCTCCTCGGCGCTATGGTCTTTCAAGCTCAAGGGATCGAAACGCACGTCTTTTCGCGGGAGGCCGAAGATGGCGCTCGGGCCGACCTTGTCCGAGCCTGCGGTGCGAACTATGTTTCGGCCGGTGTCACGCCGCTGGATCGTCTGTCGGAGCGTATTGGAAAAATCGACGTCGTGTTCGAGGCAGTAGGTGTTCCTGAAGTAGCTTTTGGCGCGCTCGCCACTCTCGCAGCGAATGGTGTTTTGATTCTAAGCGGCGTACCTGCTGAGCGAGACGCGATCTCTGTCGATCTTAGCCGCTGGATGCGCGACATTGTCCTGAAGAATCAGGTCATCTTCGGAACCGTCAACGCAGGCCGTTCCGACTACGAGGACGCGATCCGTCGCCTTGAACAATTCATGGTGCTCTTTCCGGAAGCGGTACTGTCACTGCTCAGCCGAGTTTCAATCGACCAGGCCCCGGACGTGCTCGCGCGCGGCCGCGGCATCAAAGATGTGGTCACGTTCGCAGCTTAGTCGCCCGCTAGACCTGATCGCTATACAACTGGAGGAAAACGATGGCTTCTCGAATTGAAGATTACGGACTCATTGGTGATATGAAGGGCTCGGCACTGGTCTCGCGCACTGCGGAGATTGATTGGTTGTGTGTGCCTCGTTTCGACTCCGATGCAAGTATGGCGGCGCTCCTGGGTCGCGACGAGCACGGCAGGTGGGCGATTCGCCCGACGACGAGAATCCGAACGAACGATCAGCGGTACCGCGGGGACACGCTGATTCTCGAAACCGACCTCGAGTGCGATGGCGGAAAGGTCCGCATCATCGACTTCATGCCTGTGAACACGGAGCGGAGCGACGTCGTCCGCATTGTCGAAGGACTGGCGGGAGAGGTTTCGCTGGAGATGACTCTCGCGGTGCGGTTCGGCTACGGGAGCAGCATACCGTGGATAAGGCGCCAGGACGATGTCGTCAGCATCATCGCCGGTCCCGATGCCTTGCATCTCCGGTCGTCGGTGGAGGTGAAGACGAGTTCCTCGCGCGTGTTGGCCCTGTTTCCGTTAAAGCAGGGTGAGACGGTCACGTTCGTTGCCAGTTGGGCTCCCTCAGATCGGCGTACGCCAGATGCGCTCGATCCGCGAGTTGCATTGGCCGAGACCGAGGCCTACTGGCGCGAGTGGTCGGGCCGCTGTACTTACAAAGGAAGATGGCATGACGCCGTGCTGCGCTCGCTCATTACTCTCAAGGCGTTAACATATGCTCCGACGGGCGGGATTGTCGCCGCTCCAACCACCTCTCTTCCCGAGGAAATCGGCGGAGTCCGAAACTGGGACTACCGTTTCTGCTGGCTCCGAGACTCCACGCTGACCCTCCATTCACTCATGGTCGGCGGCTACAGGGATGAGGCCGCATCGTTCCGCGACTGGCTGGCGCGTACGGTGGCTGGTGATCCCTCACGGCTTCAGATCATGTACGGCGTCGCCGGCGAGCGGAGGCTCAATGAACTGGAGCTCGACTGGCTTCCGGGCTACGAGGAGTCCCGTCCCGTCCGCATTGGCAATGGCGCCTGGGATCAGTTCCAGATCGACGTCTACGGCGAAACTTTCAGCTGTCTCTATTCCGCCCGCGAGGCGGGGCTTGGAGCGGCCGAGAAATCGTGGCCCATTTTCATGGGCATCATCGACCACCTCGAGAAGGTGTGGCAGCGGCCTGATGATGGCATCTGGGAGGTTCGCGGCGGAGGTTTACGCCACTTTACCCACTCGAAGGTCGAGGCCTGGGTCGCGATCGATCGCGCCGTTCGCCTCATTGAGGAGTTTGACCTCGGCGGAGACGAAGCCAAAGCCAGACTGCCGCACTTACACACTCTCCGCGAGCGCATTCACGAGGACGTTTGTGATCGTGCGTGGAACCCGGGTATGGGTGCGTTCACCCAATCGTACGGTTCCGATGCACTTGACGCGAGCGTGCTGACGATACCGCACGTGGGTTTCCTGCCGGCCGACGATCCCCGAATGGTGTCGACGGTCCACGCGATCGAAACCAAGCTTATGCGTAACGGCTTCGTCCGAAGATACTCCACGGAACTCGGGTTGGACGGCCTTCCAGGCGACGAGAGTCCTTTCCTGGCGTGCAGCTTCTGGCTCGCCGACAACTACGCCCTCCAGGGAAGGCAGGCTGAAGCGGTGGAGATGTTTGAACGATTACTCTCGATCAGGAATCATCTGGGCCTCCTCGCGGAAGAGTACGATCCCGTCGGAGGCAGGCAGATCGGCAACTTCCCGCAAGGTTTCTCCCACCTGGCGCTGATCTACGCGGCCGGTGTCATCGAGAACGAAGGTATCAAGCGGCAGCCTCGGGCGCCCGCCGCTTGAAGGAGACGAGCAGAGAGGAATGTTATCGATGAAGGCGCCGTTGATCGTAGTTGCCTGCCTTTGGACGGCCGCCAGCGCCTGTACCGGGACAAAGGGCGCCTCCACGAGCGAGCGCGAGCTCAGGGCCGATATCGTCAATCCGGCGGGCGTTTCCATGGGCACGGTGAAATTCAGCATTGGCAATGATGGCCATGCCGGCACCGATGTGACAGTTGAAGCGGACATCAAGGGGCTGCTTCCGGCTGGGACGTTCCACGGCATGCACATTCATGCGAACAACGACCCCGCCGGCGGCGGTGGATGTATCGCGCCGACATTCGCGTCAGCCGGCGGGCATCTTAGCGCCGCCGGCGACGTCCATGGCAAGCACATGGGAGACTTGCCGATGCTTCTTGCCCGCGTCGATGGCACGGCCCGGTACCACTTCGTGACCGATCGCTTCAGGCTCGCCGACCTCACGGGCGCTGTGGTGATCGTTCACGCACTGGCCGACAATTACAACAACGTCCCACGCGGCTCGAATCCGGATGAGTACACGGCGAACAGCCCGGCCGCCGTCACGCTCACAGACGACACCGGCAACTCCGGCGACCGCATCGGCTGTGGGACAATCAAGTAGCAGTGTGATGACCTACGTCCGATTGGAAGGGCGCCAGGTAAAGTAATCGACGAGAACGGGTTCCGATCCCGCGCCTAGAGGATCAGCTGCACCGATGCACCAGCCGTCAATACCGCGGCCATCAGCGCGCACTCGCAAGCGCACGAAGTGTTTGAATCCGGGGTGATCTAACACCGTGAAGGCCTGCAGGTTCTCATAGCCAAGCAGCGTGAGCAGCGCGAGATAACCGCCGAAGATAAAGGCTCCAGCGAAGATGTCGATTGCGAGGGTGACGAGGCCAATAATGGCCACGGAGGCGGACCACCCCAAACGTTCCAGCGCTGCATCTAGAAAGAGTGAGCTCCCAATTGTAAGCATGACGGTGAAAAGCGCGGCGCTCAACGCGATGGGTAATACCGACAGCTTCCGCATGACGCCTCCAATGAAAGCGTAAATCCCGCCAATGAACAGCGTGGTCAGGATTGATGCGGAAACCACCAATCCGGTGTGTAAGTAGAGTCGATGGCTGATGATGTACGCCAATACAAACAAACAGAGCAACCCGAAGTGAGGGATGAAGCCTGAGCGACCGCGCGCCAGTTTCCAGGGGACCTTGCGGAGCAGCCTTCTACATTGTGCGGCGTCCGGCCACACCAGCGAGGGAGTGAGACCTCCTTCAGCAATCCGGGCGGGGTGCAAGAATGCGCCGCCACCGCCCGCAATGACGTGGAGCAACTTACCTCGTTGGAGGCGCTCGTAGTGGTGAATGTCTCCGGTCAACACGAATGTTTCGCGATCCGCAAAGTCGAGGTTCAAGCTTTTGACCATCTGGGTGCCCGTTCTGCTCGGGTCGCCGAAGAAATAAACGGGATCAGGCAGCACTGCGAGAGTAGCCGAGTCTGGGCGAGCCCGGTAATAGTCGCCCAGGAATTTACTCTGACGGGAATCGGGAGAGGTGAGCTGTCGATCGACCGCGAGCAACTCGAGGTTAGGCGCGAGCGGCAAGGCGAAGTAGCTGGCGTTCTGAACAGTCGTGTAACCCGACAGGGCGAGGACTTCAGGTTTCTCGACTCTGCCGCCGCGGACGAACTCTCGCGCCCACTCTGCGTGGTATTCCCCCATCTTTCGCGAGATGGGCGTGACGGCGGGGCTCGTAGATGCTCGAGGAGCGCGCCGGCGAAACATCCGTCCGAACCCGTCGAGGCCATCGTACCAGTCGTGGTTACCTGCCACTCCGAGGAGGACACGGCGTCGCCCGTCATCCGGCAACGACTGCAGCACTTGATTCCAGGGAACGATCACGCGATTCATGAGTTCCTGTGCTGTTGCCACGGGATATGCCGTGTCGCCTCCGAAGAGGAGAACCTCACCGCGTGGGACACGCATATAGGCACCAGGTCGATCAGGATCGGGGACTTCGTAACGTGCGAACACGAGACGCGCGACGGCGCGGCTGACTGAAACGTCATCGCCGGTGTCCGCGACGAAATCCACGTAGAGATCGCGGCCGAGTGCTTCGATCAAAGTCGGCGCTTGCGCAGCACCTCCCAGTACTTCGGCGATGCGCGATGCCAAAGCCTGCGGCTCGTCCGGCGTCATCCAATCCCGTGAATCCACACTTTCAGTGGCAACCACCGCCGCGATCAGGTGCCGCAGATGACCCCAGAACGAAGTCGCGCCGAACCAGACTACGCCACGCGGCTTTTCCTTGCCCCGCGTAAAGTGCCGGATAACGCCCTTCGGTGCGGGGTTGGGGCGCGCGACGTTCTCCTCCCCCAGACTTCGGAATGACGCCTCTAAGTCAGAACGTTGTCGGTGGCTCATATAGATGCTGGAATGGTTTAACGCACAGACTTGCGCAGTTCCAAAAGCATGGCATCCGCCCTTTCCAACAGCTGGGTGCCGAGCCGGGGGTATTCCATGTCCATAATCGTGTAGACGATCCAGGCGAAGACGACGGCAATAATGAACCGGTCGAACCATCGGCGGTTGCCCGGGCCGCCGAGCATGGTTCCGATGAGCAGCGACCCAATCAGCACAATTCCCATCAGGCACACCAGGATATTCGTAGTCAGATGCGTGCCCAGCGAGAGTGTCCGAGTTGCAGCTGTGTCGCCCACTGCGTTCAATGCCGTGAGGAGCAGAGTTCGATTTGCAGAGACTGTGGTGGCGTCCACTGCAAGCGCCCAGACCTGCTTCCGCAACTCTGCGCCGCTTTCCAACTGGCGGCGGTACTCGGGAAGATCAGAGAAGGCTTCGTACGCACGAATGCGTGTGTCAAGGTACTCCCGAACTAGTTCTCGGAGTCGTGACTGGGCTTCGGGTGCAGCAACATCGATACGCAGCCACGCTGTTTCGATCGCGTTGACCTCATTTAGAATAGTGAGCCTGCTCGCCTCGAGCCTTCCTGCCGCGTTCGAGTAAGTGAAGGCGAGCACAAGCCCCATTAATGAGAGAACCGCGGTGGTGACTGGACTTTGCTTAGAGCTCGACGCATCATCGCCGGGCAGCCGCGATGCCAGACCGTACTGATAACCCAGTTCGATCATCAGCAGCACAGCCAGAAAAAGCAAAAGAGGCAGCAACGCCAGCAGCGCATTGGTCATCCAGCACCGTCTTTCACCATGTGTGTTCCATGGTTCACCCTCTATTGGCTCTGCGCTTCTTTGGCTCGAATTCTTTCGCGGCAGCAGGAATTATGCCGCGATCTTGTTGACCGGCGAGCGAGCGGGAAGCCCACTCAACACCCGCACGGCCTCTTCGGCGGCGATCTTGCGTACAGTCCCGATCGATTCCTCCGAGTAGTACGCGGCGTGTGGCGTGATGATCACGTTCGGAAGACGGAAGAGGGGGTTCACCGCGCGCCAGTCTCGTTGCTTGGCGGGCTCTTCTTCGATATCGTCGAGCGCCGCGCCGGCGATCCATCCTTCCTTGAGCGCCTGGTCAATAGCCGCGTCTTCGACGATGGGACCGCGCGCCGTGTTGATGAGGATCGCCGTTTTCTTCATGCGCCGAAGCGTTTCCCGATTAAACAAGTGGCGGGTCTTCGGAGTGAGCGGCGCCTGGATCATGAGATAGTCCGAACCTTCGACGAGTTCGTCGAAAGAAACGGGCCGTACCTTTTGTCTCTGGATCTCGGATTGGTCCATGAACGGATCGTGCGCCCAGATGTCGACGTCGAATGCCCGCACTCGCTCCGCGATGTTGCGCGCGATGGAGCCGAACGACAGAAGACCGAAAACACGCCCGCGCAGACGCCAGATGGGTTCTCCCGTCTGCCAGCGCCACTCGCCTCGCCGGACCGCCTGGTCGTACTGGCAAATCTTGCGAGCGGCGGCGAGCCAGAGCGTGACGGCATGGTCAGCGACTTCTTCGGCGCACCATTCGTTCGGAGCGTTCGTTACTTGTATTCCGCGCCGGGTGGCGGCATCGACATCGACTATATCGACGCCAGTACCATAACGTGCAATCACGCGGCAGCGCGTCATTGCATCGATCACACGCGCGCTGATGGGCGCGTACTGAGTAAGGACGCCGTCGACGTTTTGTCCGTGCTTGATGACTTCGTCTTCGCTCTTACACTGCGCGTCGACGAGCTCGAAACCTCCCCCCTCGATGATTGCGCGCTCGATGTTCACGTCGCCGAAATCGTGGTCCGCGATGAGGATCGTCCCCTTTGATTTTGAATTTTTCGTTGTCTTCATCTGGTTCTCCTTGCCCCCGGTTGCGCCGAAGCGCGGAAGGCGATTCGCGTTTCAGTGAGAGTCACGTGGAAGCCCTTTCGCGTGCACCAGATCCTGGTACTTCAATGCAAGTTCCATGCACCCGCCGGTGTCGAGCTGCCCCACGGTGGAGCGGTAGAGCTCCTGCCACGGCGTCTGGTTATCCAGGTTCAGGCGGGGAAGCACGCGACGGCGTTCGGCGATTTCTTCGTCCGGGATCAGCACATCGACTCGGGCCTTGTTCAGATCCACTCGGATCTGATCGCCGGTTTTCAAGATGGCCAGGTTACCGCCGGCCGCAGCTTCGGGGCTCGCGTTCAGAATCGAAGGAGCATCGGCCGTACCGCTCTGCCGGCCGTCGCCGATCGTGGGCAGCGCCTTGATTCCCCGTTTGATCAATGCGGCGGGGGGCTGCATGTTGACCACTTCGGCCGACCCGGGGTAGCCGACAGTACCGGTGTAGCGGATTACGAGGATCGAATTCTCATCGATGGCCAGCTTGGGATCGTCGATACGAGCGTGGTAGTCTTCGGGTCCCTCGAACACGATCGCGCGCCCCACGAAGGCATTCGGATCTTTCGGGTTCGAGAGATACTGCTTCCTGAATTCCTCCCCGATGACGGATCTCTTCATGACTGCCGAATCGAAGAGGTTTCCACTCATGACGAGAAGTCCGCCGCTTGCGACCACCGGGTCTTTGAAACGGCGGATGACCGCGTGGTCGGATGCCTCACTCTGTTTGATGTTCTCGGCCACGGTGCGGCCCGACACGGTCAAGACATCGCCGTGGAGCAATCCTGCGGCCAGGAGTTCGTACATGATGGCGGGGATGCCGCCGGCACGGTAGAAGTCTTCACCGAGGAATTCGCCGGCGGGCGCGACGTTCGCGAGAGCCGGAACGTCTCCGCCCACTCTCGCCCAGTCTTGATTGCATAGGTCCACGCCTACATGACGCGCGATAGCGTTGATGTGAATCGGGACGTTGGTTGACGCGGCGATGGCCGACGCAACCATGATGGCGTTCTCGAAGGCCGGTTTCGTCATGACCTTCCTGGGCGTGAGGTCCTCATTTACCAGAGCGACGGAACGCCGGCCCGTCTCATAGGCCATCTGCCCCCGCTCGCGGTAGGGACCCGGGATCGCCGCGCAGCCGGGTAGCGACATTCCGAGCGCCTCCGCCATACTGTTCATCGAAAGCGCGGTGCCCATCGTGTTGCAGTGGCCGACGCTCGGAGCCGAAGCAGCGACCCGGTCCATGAACTCCTCGTAACTGATCTTCCCGCTCGCGAGCAGCCGTCTCGATTCCCAGATGACGAGGCCCGAACCGGCTCGCTTGCCCTCGAAGTAGCCGTTCAGCATCGGTCCGCCAGAGAAGACGATCGCGGGAATGTTCACTGTCGCAGCCGCCGTCAGACACGCAGGCGTCGTCTTGTCACAGCCCGTTGTGAGAACGACGCCATCGAGCGGATAGCCGTAAAGTATTTCGACGAGTCCGAGGTAGGCGAGATTGCGATCCAGTGCCGCAGTCGGACGCTTGCCGGTCTCTTGCAACGGATGGACTGGAAACTCGAAAGGGATACCGCCGCCATCGCGTATTCCCGCCTTGACGCGTTCGGCAAGGGCGACGTGATGCCGATTACACGGGACCAGATCATTGCCGGTTTGTGCGATCCCGATGATGGGCCGGCCGGACTGTAGCTCCTCTCGCGTCAGGCCGTAGTTGAGGAAACGCTCCAGGTAGAGGGCAGTCATATCCGGATGCGCCGAGTTATCCCACCACGCCTGACTACGGCGTTTCGGTTTGTTGTTATTCGATGTCATCACTTCTCCTCATCGTGGCCAGCATGTTGGCTTCTGTCGCGTTTTGCAATTGCGGGTCCTTGTTCCGGGGTTAAGCTTTCAGCGGCTTTTCAACACTTGCTCTCCTCCTCCAGCTGCCATCACATCGTCCACTGCGACCACTCAAGGGTAGTTGCCGGTCACTTGAAGGGATGCCCCCACATCACTGTGCCTGAACCGTCACGAACTCGATCGTGGTGACGAATCGCTCGCCCGGCTGCAATATCTTTAACCCTGTTGTGTGTCCTTCAGCAGCAAGCCGGAATGGATCGGGAACACAGGTGTATGGTTCCAGGCAAATCGCCTCCCGATGCGCTGGTGTGTAGACCACACAATGAGTGAAATCATTCGTGAAGGTCTGAACGAGTCTTCGACCGCTTCCTGGATCGGCCAGGATTGTCTCCACAAGCCCGCTCTTCGATGGCTCCAGATGCGTGAGGTAGGTATCGAAACTTCGGCGGCCAAGGGGCTGGGCCGACCTCAGATCAAAGTTTCCATCCGCCGGCAGCAGCCGGCCGGTAGGCAGTTGATCGCGCGCTTCCCATACTTTCGTTGCAGGTACCGTGACCTCTGTCATTTCCGGATCGGCGCCGTCGGATATCGGAAGCCGGAAGTAAGCGTGCGTGCCGAGTCCATACGGCAGCGGGCTCAAGCCGGTATTTTCACATTCAATCTGCGTGGTGAGCTTCAGACCCTCGATCGTGTAACTCGCGCGAATGCGGAAGTCGCCAGGCCAGCGCGACAGCACCGCCGGATCATCGCACGATGCTTGAAACTCGCCGCTGACGCGGTTGACCTTCTGCTCAACGGCCCGCCACGGCCGGTTGAAAACGAAACCATGAATCGCGTTGCCGAAAGGATCCCCGGGCTCGAGCAGGTACTCGCGGCCACCGAACATGAATCGCGCGTTACCAATCCGACCGGGGAACGGGAACAACAGGGGTACGCCACTTAACGATGGCGGCTCGTTGCCACTGGCGAAGTCTTGATGCGCCCAGAGCATCTCACGCGGTCCGTCCCGCAGTACGGGCCGCCAACTGAAACAATTGAAGCCTAAGCTCACCAAAATACGTGCGCTGGCACCGGTGGCCGGATCCGTGATCGAAACAACATGTGAGGTGTTCATTTGCGAGACCTCAAGCGGTTCGGAGGTTCCGGTCGCCTTCGGCGCCGTGCGTGGACCGGTGTAGCTCGATCGCAGTCATGGGGAATCGAATACCCCGCTTTGCGAACGCGTGGGCGATGGCAAATCGCAATTCGGAAGCGACGCCCTTTGTCATGACCGGCTCTTCCACCCAGACGATTAATCCGAACTGGAAGTGTGAGTCCAGGATCCCGTCGAAGGTCACCTGCGGAGGCGGTTCTGCCAGGACCTGACTGTGGCACACGGCGACGTTCGAAAGAATCTCCCTGATAACGTCGACGTTCTCACCAAAGCTAACGGGGAGTTGCACGTTCAGTCGTGCCCTCTTAACCGGGCTCGAGTGGTTGGAAACCTCGGTTACAGTCAGGAGGTGGTTCGGAACAACCAGCATCGTCCCGTCGCGCGTGAGGAGTCGCGTTGAACGAAGCCCTATCACCTGCACCTTTCCCATAGTTTTCCCAAACGTGACAAAGTCGTTCTTTCGAATCGCTCCCTCCAACAGGATGACGATGCCGGAAACGAAGTCGCCGGCGATGTGCTGCAAACTGAACCCCAGAGCGACGAGGAGTGCAGTTGAGGTCAGCATCAGCGTCGCGACTGGCAGGCCCAGGAGACCGAGGGCGCTCAGGAAGCCAGCAAAAACCAGGCAGTAGGTGAGCAGCTTGCTCAAAGCGAAGGCGGCGCCGCTGCCTCGCTTGTCGAGCGCGCGTCGAACAAGATGGCCGCTGAGCTTCGCGACGATGAAAGCTGCCAGGAAAACGGCTGCTGCGACAAGTCCGTTCGCCCAGGTGAGCGATTCCAACGCCCCACTTCGCTGCAGCGCCTCGTATGCTTTCTCTTCCATCGTCCTCCGCCACAGGCGGGATCCGGCGCAGTAGTGATCCATCAACGGGCGTGATCCTGCCCGTTGCCAAACGATGTCAAGGCTGCGATCACACCTGAATCCGGAGAAATACTATTGCTCACTGCTGAATTTACGAGCAGCCCTTCTAAGACATCGAACTCTTGAAGGAAATCTACTTGCCCGAGCAACAGCCGTTGGTGCGGGAATCCCGGTTGCAGAGCGCAAACCATAGCCGGGAAACGTATCGGAGGGAGACGTGGATTTTCTGTTCGCTATTTTGATACTGCTCTCAGGCACCGCGACCTTCGCCACTATGTTTAGTGCATCCCTCCGGCTGGGCCCGGAAGCGCTCTACAGAATTAAAGAACATCCAAGATTGTTTTTTCGTACGTTCGGCATCGTTTGGCTCGTTATACCCCTGTTTACGGTGCTGGTAATTTACGCACTTGGAGTGGAGGGCATCAACGCGACACTGCTACTTTTGATGTCTGTCTGTCCCGGTACGCCGGCCCTGCTGAGCTTCGTCCGCATCGCCCGCAGCTCGATGGCGACGGCCTTTGTTGCGCTGTTGCTGACGACAGCGACTGAGCCTCTCCTGATTCCTTATTGGACGCGGCTGTTGAGCACGTTCTTCTACGTGGACCTGACTGTTCAACCAATGCAAGTGCTGAACGTACTCTTGCCCACGGTCTTTTTGCCGATCGTGCTTGGATTTATCGTGCGCAAAATATGGGTCAATGCGGCGTCACGGTTGGCGACAGCCAGTGATTTCGTTGATCTGGTCGGGACCGGCGCCTGCATCGCGGTGATTCTCAGTCAAGGATTCCCGGTCCTGCTCCGTGTGCCACCGGCGGCTGTTGTCGCAACATTAATCATCACCGCCGGTGATGCGGCTCTCGGATTTTGGGCGGCTCGCCCGAACCTCGCTGAGCAGAAGGCGATTGCTGCAGCGGCGGCTCTTGGCAACCCCGCGCTTGCTCTTGTTGTCGTGGAGGTGATTTACCACGAAATTCAGGCTGCTGTTCTGGTGTCGGTATATGTTGTGCTGCGGGGAATCGCGATTCTGCCGCTGGTGTGGTGGCTGAGGCGTCTGGCAACGACGACGCGGTGAACGCTTTTCAAAGGAACAAAAATAAGGCTCCTCAGGTAGGACTCGAACCTACAACTCTCCGGTTAACAGAGGGCTTCCATGTTCCAACACGCATTGGCAAGAATTTGGGAAACTCTTTCATCGAACGGCGCGGCGGCGCGGCTCTAAGACGGTGCTCCAAAATTCTGTTGCGGAGAGTCCTCGACCTGCCGCGATACTTGCCCGCCCGGTTGGAAGTCTACGGAAGCGGCACGCGATAGATGTTCCGCTGAATCGACGATTTTACAAACGCGTACACCGTGCCTCCGCGGCCCGGATACTGCAGTCCATCGCCCGCCCTAACCCCGGTCAGGGCAGCCACGTCCGCCTGGCTGCGGATCCCGCTGGCAGGCAGTTGAGGAAGAGACTCTCCCTGGGCCAGTGCAATCATGAGCGATGTGCGTTGCAGCAATAACCCTCTGATCACGAACTCCAGTCCGTCCGGCGACCAATCGGCCTCACAGTCAGCGCATAAGGGTACGGTTCGACCGTCCTGCGTAGAAAAGGCAACGGCTGCGTTGGCGCCGAGCTCTTTCGAAGCGACGCGGGCGACCAGCCACGCGCCATCAGGAGAAATGCTCATAAAGAACAAGACCGGCTCCGCGACGGCTCTGTGAACGTCGTCGCCATCCTCCCCCATTCGGAAGATGAAGCGGGCGGCGCTATCCCCGCCGCGGAAAAAGATGTCGTCGTTCACGCCGAATCGGGGCCCGTCCGCTTCAAGTGATGAGATTTGACGGGGCGATAGCTTTCCATCGAGACGAGCGAGCCACAGACGAGATCGCCCCATGTTGTCCAACGCCGCGAACACGATCCGTTTGCCGTCACGCGACACGTCGTAGGCGATCACGTCGAAGCCCGGGAGCACCAGCTCCCGGCGCTCCGTCTCCAGATCAGTCACCCACAACGCCCCTGAGCGCTGATCCATGCCGGCACCTTGCGCTCCCTGTCGAACCAGGTAAAACAGCTTGCGCCCATCGGCGGAAAAAGGCTGCGACATGACGGGTGCCAGCGTGGGTACGAAAGCGTTGCCCTCTCCAGACACTTCGCGATCCCCTCTGGCGTCATGGATCCAGATGGCGCTTCGGGCCGTTCCAAGCGAGGTGAACAAGGAGCGTCCATCGGGCGCGATGGCGATACCCTCCTCTTCAGATGTTCCGCTTGTAAGTTGTTCAGGAGTTCCGTCTGGCGATTGCTGGCGCCAGATATGAAATACACCGTTGACCTTTACTGAAAAATACATCCAGCGGCCATCTGTCGACCAGGCGCCCGCTGTGCACTGGCCGTCGGGTCCAACGCTCCTCCCCGGCGAACTGCCGTCAGCGGGAACGACGCGACACCGCTTGAAGACATTGGACACCATCTCGACGAGGAGCACCGATTTGCGGTTCGGAGAAAGCGACGAGCGATGAGCCATCCCTTGCCCGTCAGCAGGCTGGTACACCGAGCGGGTCTCGGTCCGATCCTCGGTCGTCGTGACGAGACTCATATGAATGCCCGTGCCGGTCATCTCCGAGAACAGCACGTGAAGGGGATCCGTCCAGGACAGTCCGGATGCGTTCTTTAACCACAACTGCGGTTCTCGGCCGACTAACGAAACGATCCAGGTGTTCCAGTCGAAGTTCTGATCGACAGCAGTGTAGGCGACGCGGGAGCCATCGGGCGAAAAGACCGGGCTCATCTTGTTGAGTCCGTCACGGGTCAGTTGCACCGGTTCGCCGTCTGGAAGCGCTTTCACGTAGATCTGGCCCGAACCGAAAAACGTGGACGGCCCCCGAATGAAAGCCAGAGTTTTGCCATCCGGCGAGAGGGACGGCGATGTGGCCGAATCAGACATGTGGGTCACCTGTACGTACTCCGATGGAGCGGGCAACTTCGGCCGTGTTCGCTGCCACACCGTCACGCCCACTATCACTGACAGGAGGACCGCTCCGATGGCGGTCCACACCGGCCGCCCGCGTCTGCCCAGCGTGAGGTGCGTTCCGGTCTCCAGCGCTTGCAGTTCCTCGCTTACCTCCGACGCAGAGGCATAGCGGGCTGCCCGATCTTTTTCGAGCAGCTTGAAGATGATCCGATCGAGTACCGGCGGCAGTTCTGCATTGATCAGACTTGGGGCAAGGGGCACCTTGTGGAGAATTGCGTCGAAGATGACGGGCGTGACGGGGCCGCTGAAAGGAGGGCGTCCCGTCGTCATTTCATAGAGCACGACGCCAAGGGAGAACAAGTCCGTTCGCGGGTCCAGCAGTTCCGCACGCGCTTGCTCCGGCGACATGTAGCCAACGGTCCCGAGAACCATGCCGGGGAGGGAGATATCGGGAGACCCGTCGACGGTCGTGCCCATGCAATCCGGCGGCGCGCCGCTTCCTGCGAATTCCTTCCCAAGCCCGAAGTCGAGCAGCTTCACCACTCCCGAGGGCGTCACCTTGATGTTGGCGGGTTTGAGGTCGCGGTGGATGATGCCTTTCTGGTGGGCGGCGTCCAGCGCGTCCGCGATTTGTCGAGTGATGCTTAAGGCTCGGCCGACAGGCAGACCCCGGCCCGCGTCGGCGATCATTTCCAGCAGCGTTTCACCTTCGACAAGCTCGAGTACAAGACCGCGGACGCCGTCCTCGCCTTCGACCAGGCCATAAATGGCGGCAATGTTCACGTGGTTCAAGGAAGCGAGTAGTTGCGCTTCCCGGCGGAAACGGATCAGCCGATCGGCGTCTTGCGCAAGGGCCGGTGGAAGCACTTTGATAGCGACGTCGCGGCCCAGTTCGGTATCCCGGGCCCGGTACACCTCGCCCATCCCGCCCGCGCCGAGCCGCGAGGTTATCCGATAAACGCCAATTCTGCGGCCCGTCAATTTCGAACTTCCATGCCGAGCGGCGTCACTGCGTGCTCATCGGTGTGTGATCCAGTCCAGAATTGAGATCATTTTCAAAGAGCTTACTGGACTATGCGGGAAGTGGCGAGGACCGTCTTCGCTTGATCCCGCTGCATCCGTGTGCGGAGCATGATCAATGATCACAACGCAACGCGGCGCTGGGATACTCCAATCACAGTACATGAACGAGGTCGAGAGGAGAGCGCGACCCTCTGGCTGCGTCCGACCCTCCGGTTGTCTGTTCAGGAGCCTTCGGAATTTTTAAGTGATTGAAATAGAAAAGGCTCCTCAGGTAGGACTCGAACCTACAACCCTCCGGTTAACAGTCTGGAAAGAACTGATTTGCTGCTAGTTGTGGCATTTTGCTCCATGTTGCTCGGTGTTGCCTGAGTCATTTTGGCATCATAGTGCAAAGCGTCCATTGCGCCTGACGGCGAGGTAATCCAGAATTCTCTGTGCGGCCCGGCGAAACATAGTCATCTACAGTGGGTACGTTTAAACTATCGACATGACCGACTAGGCGTTTACGACACATATTGCCCCTCGACGACTCCTCCCAGAAAGCGCGAGCTTGTGATGATTCTGTTAAATGGGAGGGAAAGAGCCAGCGCGCGGCTTTCCCCGTTTTACCTATGGTCACGATTGAAGAACCGAATTTCATAGTGTAAAACGTATGCCAATGGCTAAAGCGCTGTTGCGATGGCACGGTCACCCGCAAATAGGGCCAATGATTATGTGCCGGACAAGCAAGTATGTCTGCCTGCATCTGATTCTCGAGTTCTTGTTGTTGGGCGTGTGCTTCAGTTCCCCTTTATGGGCCCAGAGAAGCTCCGGATCTCCGTCAGTTCATTACCGGGCCCAGTACACCGAAATCTATTCGGACAACGTTGAGACAGTCGCGCCAACACTTGGCTCCGCATTCGTTCTGGGTTCCATTGGATCGCTGACATCCGCTCCTTCCGAGGTGATTTCCGGAAAGGTTTCGGTCAAAGGAACGTACACATCGGGCTCAAGCCTCCCGTTTCTTCAAACCAATTCGTCGGTGCTTCCTCTCGCCGGAAACCATTCGTACACGGTACGGTTTCAATACAAAATCCTTACTGCTCCGACTAGCTTTTTCTATGTTCAGTTTTTGTCATTTGTGGCAGCTTCGCAGAGCAATTTTCTGAATGGAGCCAATATTAGGGGCGCTGCTGGGACAACCGGTACGGTAACCCTCACCAGTACACTTGGAAATTACTCCGACTACGTAGTCTTTTGGGGCAACAGCGGTACCAACACCGGTGTGATCTCGATCGATAATATTCAGATCACCGACGAAGCCACAGGCAAGGTAATCGCGGCTGAGGATGCGGAGGCAATCGCTCCGACGGTCAAGAATGGGCTTCAGCTGCAAAACGCAACCGTGATTACTGATCCTTCCGAGGCGATCTCCGGTAAAGGTTCCATCCGGCTCGCCAGTTCGGGTGGTTTCATGACGAATTCAGCGGTATTGCCTCTTGCGGGGAACACTGTTTATACCATCAAGTTCGATTATCGAATTCTTTCGCGCGGCACGAGCAATAATCTGTGTAATTTGTCGTTTCAACCCGAAGGAACGACGGACCCGCAACTTAAGGTCACCATACCAGGGATGCAGAAAAATGCAGCTGCCGCCGGATCATTTTCTTCGGGCGCGCAAACAGCGGGAGCGTCGTCGTATGTGCTAAATCTATCGGTCGCGCCAGGCGTGTCGCTCGTGATTGACAACATTGTCCTATATCGGCAGGAGGTGACAACGCGGAACACGCCGCCGCCCACCTGGACTCGGCTGCTGACTGCGCCCTTTCCGCGCCTGGGCAATAGATTTGAACAACGTACGGACAATACGGCATCACTGGCCTGGAACGAAGGGGCGCCGTATACTTACAGCGTCGACCAGATTGAGAGACGCCTCGCCTTCAGCGACGTGATTGCGGGCTTTAGCCTCCAGAATCAGACGCAGAACCCGGATTCGATCCACCGGATCCGCGCACTAAACCCGAACGTCGTGATCCTGCCTGATAGATTTTTCGAGCAGCAAAATCTGCTACAGCCGCCTTTCGACGCCAACATTGATTTGGATTACCAGCTACTCCAAAGTACTCCGAACGAGTGGAAGGCGACTGACACTGCGGGCAATGTTGTTTATGACAGGTTTAATCCATACCTTTTTTTCATGAATGTTTCCGACCTTGCGCCTGTTGTCAACGGCCAGACCTGGAGGACGGCGTTCGTCAATTCCAGCACGACACAAATTTTCCCGTCGGGGTTGTGGGATGGCATCTACTTCTCTCCTTTTGAGGATATGCTCAACCCGGCCTTTCCTCACTGGGATGACCCAGCTCTTTTTGACTACGACTGGAACAGGAATCGCCTGCGGGACGAAACACCAGCCGCTACCAGCGAAATGGTGCGCGCCGGCAAAATGAAGATGCTCCAGAGTCTTCAATCGAGCACCGAGGGCACCCAGTTGATGATGGGTAACTCAGCCAGGCCGGAGTTTGCTTTCGCGCCTCTGCTTAACGGATTTGGATTCGAGTGCTTCAACGTGTGGTGGAGTCAGCCTGGAGCCCCGATCACCTCCAGCTCCCCGGCAGCCTGGCGAATAGCTTTCGAGGCTTACCTGCGGATGCAAGCGCTGGAGCGCTCGCCCCAGATCAATATCCTGCAGGGATGCGGCGGCGGATCAGATATCAACTTAACACCCCGCCCGTCCCTACAATTCCATTATTTGGCCGCGACACCTGAAGACATCGCGAAGCATCGCTTCACATTAGGCACGGCTCTACTCGGCAACGGTTTTTACGAGTACGACCTCAAGGACAACCTGGGCGCACCATATTGGTTCGATGAGTATTCCGTCGATTCCAACGGGACTGCGATTGAGGACCGCACGAAGAAGGGCTACCTCGGGCAACCTCTGTCTGACGCTAAAGAGCTGAGCGCTCCGGGGACGCTGGTGTTTCAGGAAGGCTTCGACAGCGATGCCCTTCCGAACAGCTTTGTTGGCGGCCCCGCGAGCGCTGTCTCGATTACGCACACGCCTGGCGAGGTCATCTCCGGCACCGGAAGTCTGGTCATTAGCAACCCCGACCACACAAAGCAGGGCTCTGTAGGCGTAAGAACCAACACCACAGCCGTCGCTTTCAGCGCGGGTGTCACGTACGTACTAACATTGGACTGGCGTATTCTGGAGACCCTTGATTTTAGCATCGGCTTCTGGATTTCAGTAATGTCCGGCGGACAGACACTCGACCAATCCTTTGTCCCCGGCGTCGTCGCCGGAGATTCAGGAACAACGCGCTTTCCCTTTACCATTCCCTCTACGGGAAACTGGGTGATTAACATCTCGATCCTCAACGGTGGGGGAAAAGTCGCGATCGACAACTTCAAAATCTACAACGGTGGTGTGGGCCCATGGCGCAGGGACTTCGAGAGTGGATTTGTTTTAGTCAATTCCTTCGCTCAGCCCCACACGTTTTCGCCGGCCGAGTTAGCGGGCGCGTTCAACCGCACCGGCATACATCGCATTCTGGGGACACAAGCTCCGGATGTGAATAACGGTCAGCCAGTCACCGGCGACTTCACGATCGGCGCGTTCGACGCGATCATTCTGTTGGCGGATCCAATCCCTGCGCCTGGCACTCAGAAATTTCAGATACCGGACCGCGGCGGAATATCTCAAACAACGTCGGGAAACGGCAGTTCAGTGCAAGTTGGTTCAGCTCGCATTATTTCGTATCAGGGCACGACGCCGTCCGGCATGGCCGTCTTCGACTTCAGACAAAATGGTGTTCTCATTTCCGAAGCTGCCGTGCCGGCGTCGCCATTAATTCAAAGCGGACGCACCTATGCTGAGATTGCTGGGCCGGTCAATACTGGAATCGCCATCACCAATCCCAATGATCAGGATGCGTCAATCACGTTTTATTACACCGATGCAACGGGCGCGAATGTGCTGGCCGGAACCACCATGGTCACTGCAAACAGCCAGATCTCAGCTTTCCTGGACCAGGCTCCATTTCTTTCGCAAGCTGCAGACCTGCGCGCGGTCCGAAGCTTCACGTTTGCTTCTTCTGTGCCGGTTGGCGTGACTGCTTTGCGCGGCTACACCAACGAACGCAGCGAATTCCTGATTACAACTTTGCCGGTGAGCGCACTGGATATTCCGCCAACCTCGACGGCGCCGTTTGCCTTTCCGCATTATGCCGATGGTGGTGGATGGACCAGCGCTGTGGTTTTGGTCAATCCCATGGATTCGACGGTCACTGGAACGGCGCGGTTTTATTCCCAAGGAACAACGTCCAAACCGGGCGCTCCGGTGACGCTCAGCGTGAACGGAACGTCCGCAAGCAGTTTCAGTTATAGCATCCCGGCTCGCAGCTCGTTCAAGCTGCAAACCGCAGGCGCCGATTCCTCAGTGCAAAGCGGATGGGTGAGTGTCACGCCTGACGTTGGAAACATTGCGCCTTTCGGCCTGGTGGTGTTTTCCTTCCAGTCTAATGGTGTTCGTGTTTCCGAAGCCGGTGTGCCGGCGCTGCCTGGCAGCTCGGCATTCCGGATGTACGTGGAGAACTCAGTGTCGCTCCAAACTGGAATTGCGATCGGTAACCCCTCACCATCAAACGTCACGGTGAACTTCGATCTGTTCAACCTTGACGGCACGCCTACAGGCATAACCGGATCAACCGCCGTACCAGCGACAGGTCAAATCGCACTGTTCCTGAATCAAATTCCAGGCTTCAGTGCGCTGCCGGCCTCCTTCAAAGGCGTGCTCCGGATCAGCGGCGCGAACGTATTCGTGACGGGACTGCGGGGCCGCTACAACGAACGCGGAGATTTCCTGATCTCCACGACTGTTCCGGTCGATGAAACATCTCAGCCATCCTCTGCCGAACTGGTATTTCCGCAGATCGTCGACGGCGGAGGCTACACCACGCAGATCATCTTGTTCAGCGGCTCGGCGGGCCAATCGGCAAGCGGGGTGCTGCAGTTCGTATCCCAATCCGGCCGGCCGTTGGTTCTGGGTTTTCAATAGATTTCAGAAACCAGTCTCTTATAGATAGGAAACCAAATGAAAAAGGGCCGTGTAATAGCAGCTGCCCCCAGCCCCTTCGGCCCTTGGGTGAAACCTCGCCAAAAAGGGTTTAGGAATCAGGCCACAAGTGGTTCCGGAGCCCCTAAACATGCGGGTCATTCGGTAGGTGTTTTCAATCGATCACGATGGGAGTTTTACAGTTCAGATGATCGCGACTGTCGGCCGCGGCTCATCGATGAACGAATCGGACAGTCAGTCGTCCAACTGCCGGAACAAGGTTGTGATCTTTTCCTTCATACTCGGCAGATCCAGTTCAACTGCGTCCCACACGACTTGCGTATCGATCCCAAAATAATTGTGAACCAGAATGTGACGCATGCCGATTATTTCAGACCACGGTATGTCGGGCGCCGAGGCGCGGACTTCTTGCGGCAAGAGGCGGGCCGCTTCACCGATGATCTGGAGATGCCGGACGAACCAGTTTTGAAGAAGTTTCATCTGCTTCGAAGGCTTCGCGTCCGCGCGAGGCGTATCTCTCGATGTGGCCAATCGCATCGAGTATGTCCTGTAAACGCTCGCGAACGTCTCTCACAGCCGAACGGCCTCTTTCAAAACCCTTTCGCGAATGCGTGGCTTAAGACCGCGCTCCGTCACGACGTCGACATCACGGCCGAGTAATTCACGCAACTCCATCAGCAGTCCGCCCATGTCGAGCAAGCTTCGGCCCGGTTCCATGTCGACCAGGAAATCCACATCGCTATCGAGACGATCATCGCCACGCGCAACGGAGCCAAAAATTCTGATGTTGTGGGCACCGTGTTTCTGCGCGGTCGCAATCATGTCTTTCCTCTTACGCTGCCACAGCGGAGCGAGATTCATAAAGATATGGTACAGGAAGTATGAAGCAGGTAATGCATGCAACTCGGAAATGGAATGAAGTGCGCGAAAAGGGCAAGAAAAGGGCAAAGCGCCGAACGGGCGCTTTGCTGTAGCTGTAAGTTGTTGAAGAGGCTCCTCAGGTAGGACTCGAACCTACAACCCTCCGGTTAACAGTCTGCAACAGATCTATTTGCGTGAATTTGCCCCACATTGCTCTTCGTTGCGCTGGTTTGCGTGAACCGCTGACACCACCACGGTTATGGAGTTCCTAGTCAGGGTCTCAAGTGCTTCCAAATGCTTCTTTTTGCCTCTATTTGGTGCTCCAAAAGGGCAAGAAATGGGCAAAGTTTTTTGCACTTTTGGGGGTCAATGGTGCCCTCGACACCGCGCCGTGTAAATCTCAGCGTTCTAGCACGGCGGTTTCGAATCAAGGCTGGTCCCAAGAAGTTCACTGCTGCGAAACCTTGTCGCTTGTTTCTTCGAAAAGTTCCTGATTGGAGCGAGGCGAAGCGAATTCGTCAGGCGATCTCAGGCGAGCTCCAACCTCGTTATAGTCGTTATCGCCGAAACCTTTACTCCGACCGAAAAGCTTCTGTAGAATCCGTCTTTGCCAATGACCAATATCACCTTCTGCGCGCGGGCGCTAATAATTCTTCTTCTAGGAACGGGGACAGCAGTTTCGGTCTGGACCCAACCGGTGACTGCGTCCATGACCATCAAGGTCCAGGTCCCTCCGAATACGCCGGCGGGTGACGCGATCTGGATGAGGGTCGATCCATTCAAGACCGATGAGCGTAGCGTCAAGATGAGCCCGGTCGCGGGATCGTCAGGCCTCTGGCAGGCTTCCATTACTGCGCCCGCTGGAACTATCTTCCGCTACTTCTACTTCAGAAATGAGGATTGGGGCAAAACGGAACAGTACGCGGCCTTTCAGAGTTTCTTTCCAAGTCTCCGGGAAGTGGTGATTGCGAACGGCGCCACAGTGACAGAAAGCATCGCTCAATGGATGGACACTCCGGCAGTCAGCAATTCTACCGGGATCATCACTGGCGTGGCGTCGGATGAAACCGGGAACCCTCTCACCGGGATCTGGGTTTCCGCCGGCCCGCATCAGGTGATGACATTCTCCGATGGAACGTATGCTATCGAGGGTGTTCCGGCCGGCTTATGCCCTGTCACGTTTCTCGCTGAGAACGGTGAGTATCGCGCCACCATGGTGACGGCGACGGTCGTCGCGGGCCGCACGGTAACGCAGAATGTGACGATGCGGTCAGCGGCAATGTCAATGGTGAGGTTTAATGTCAGGGTTCCAAGCGCCACGCCATCCGGAGCAGTACCGCGGTTGACCGGCGATACGTATCAGCTTGGTATTGAGCAACTCTATGTGCCGCCCGATATCACGCGAGTGCCCGATATGACACCGGCAGGGTCCAATCAGTGGACCTACAGCATCCAGCTCGGCAATGGAACCTGCGTCAATTACGCTTATACGCTCGGCTATTGGGCTCGCAACAACGAGCGCGATAGCGGTGGAAGCGCCGTTTCCCGTTCACTTTGCGTCAACGGGCCGACGACGGTGAACGATACGGTGGCGGCATGGAAATCGCCTGCTCAGGTACCGGTTTCACTGAACGTTGTTTCGCCGACAGGAGCCGAAGACGCTCTCTATCTTTCGACCGCCGACGATTTTGGAGGTTCTGCAGCATTGAAGATGTGGCGGACCGGGGCGGGCAAAGCCTCGTATACGCTCTATGTCAACGCTTCCTCGGTGTTGCAATATCGCTATGTTAGGAACGGCGATCATTTCAGTCCCGAAATTATCGGTGGGCAGGACGCCGTCTCCAACACGTATCGCAGCTTATCTGTAGGTGTGTCCGGCGCATCCAGTAACGACACCATCGCCGCGTGGCGGCACCAAATGCGTGAGCCGGCGCTTTCCACAGTCACTACGGGTCTGACGGTCCCGATCAGCCCGCGTGCGCCGGATTCAGCGTTCCAGACGGGCGTGGAAGTCATCGACTATTGGCAGAGAGCCTGGCTGCCGCTAATCGTGCCCACAATGGCGCGAATCAAGAGTAAGAATGCGGAATGGGTGCAGATTCCGTCCATTTCGAGCTACGTGGACGTTGAAAATCCCACCCTGGAACGAAACGGCTTTCCGCGCCAAGACCTGGTGCAGCACATTCGAGCTGCGAAATCGGCCGGCCTCAAGATCGTCCTCAAGTCATTCCCCTTCCCTAATAATTTTTACGGTTCCTATTCAAACGCATGGTACGACCAGTTCTTCAGCCAATTGCAGAAAGAGGCCGTGTACCACGCGGCGCTCGCACAACAAGAAGGCGTGGAGATGCTAATGCTGGCGAATTTCAACTTCGGGGCAGATGGCGGGCCAAACGACAGTCCCGCGGCCAGGACCTATATCAATTCGAAATGGAAAGGCGTTATTGCGGCGATTCGAGCGAGTGGTTACACGGGAAGGCTGACGATAGATTACTTCGTGGACAGACCCGAATACGGCTGGTACAGCGACCTCGACTATTTAGGGGACAAGTGGTGGTGGCCAGTGGCAACAACGCAGAGCGACACGGTACAGAGCATGTACAACGCGGCGCTGGCGAAACTAGCCTCGTATTATCTTCCGATCGAAAACAGATTCCATAAGCCGTTCATCTTTTCCGAGCTGGCATATTATTCAGCGGCCACTTCGGCCATGCAGCAGTACCAGGTCGATGCGGCGCAGATCAACGACTTCCTGCCGGCAGACCCATCAGTTGATAGTTCCTATGACCAACAGGCGCGCGCCTATCAGGCGGTCCTGCTGGCTCTAGCCAACACGCCCTGGGTGCAGGGATGCTACTCCTTCGGTTACTCATACTTCAATTTTGATTCCAAGGGATACAGTATCCGGGCCAAGACGGCCGAAGAGGTGATGAGCCAGATTTACAAGCAGATCAATCCGCCCTCAATCTTGTATTCCGTTCCGTTGGATGGCGGAATGTCGAGTACGAGCCAGGGCGGTTCCAGCACGACAACCGTTGGCTATGCGCGTATTCAACCGTGGAGTGGGAACACCACGCCTTCGGGTCTGGCAATCTTCGGATTCCGTCAAAACAACGTCCTCGTGACGGAAGCCGGAGTTCCCGCCTCCCCATTGGTCCAATCGGGCAGGATCTACGCGGAAGTGAACGGTCCGGTGAACACCGGTCTGGCGATGGCCAATCCGAACAACCAGGCCGCGACGGTCACGTTCTTCTTCACCGATGCGAATGGAGACTTTGGCAGTGGAAGCACGACCATTCCATCCAATGGACAGATCGCATCATTCCTCGATCAGGCTCCGTTCAATGGCCGGTCTTCATTGAGTGGCAGTCTTACGTTCAATTCGTCTTTGCCGATTTCCGTCATCGCGATCCGAGGATACAACAACGAACGATCCGAATTTTTGATCACGACGCTGCCGGTTGCCGACCTCGCTGCCGCGCCAGCGTCTGGCGCGATCGTATTCCCGCATTTCGCTGACGGTGGCGGGTGGACGACACAGATCGTCCTGGTCAATCCCACCGACAATGTTCTGACCGGAAGCATTCAGTTTCGCGATCAGGCTGGTCAAGCCTCTAACCTAAGCGTAAATGGACAGAATAGTTCCTCCTATTCAATACCAGCGCGCAGTTTTCAGAAGCTGCAAACCTCGGGAACAGGATCATCCATCCTGAGCGGATCGGTGCGGGCTATTCCGGCAGCAAATGGGACGGCCCCTTCGGGGGTGGCAATCTTTTCGTTCCGCAATGATGGCAAGACAGTCGCTGAAGCAGGCGTTCCGGCTTCACCGGCGGCGAACGCGTTTCGCATATACTCCGAAGCATCAGGCGACTTCAATCGTGGTGCGGCAGGATCGATACAAACCGGAGTTGCGATGGCGAACAATTCTGGCATTACGGCGACTGTAACTCTGGAGTTGAACAAGCTGGATGGGTCCTCAACGGGACTAACGGGAACGTTACAAATCCCGGCGAACGGTCAAGTGGCGGCGTTCTTGAATCAGATCCAAGGATTTGCTTCTTTGCAAATGCCGTTTCAGGGAGTCCTGCGAGTTTCGAGTCCGGCGTCCATTGCAATGGTCGGACTGCGTGGACGTTACAATGAGCGGAACGATTTTCTGTTCACGACCACGCCACCCGTGAATGAAGCTGCTGCGCCGTCGTCATCGACGCTCTCTTTTCCGCATATCGTCGATGGAGGAGGCTATACGACCCAGTTTATTCTCTTCAGCGGCCAGACAAGTCAGACCTCATCCGGCACGCTACAACTCTTCTCCCAATCCGGAGAGACTCTCGTTTTGTCCCTTCGATGATCAAAATAGAACTTTCCCCGGGGGAGTCCCACCGAGTCTCGGACGGAAAGGATTTCAAGTCAGGGGGCTGTGTGTGCGCCCCGTGTCTTTGCGCTGCCGTGGTGATGTCTTCCCTTTTGAGCTTCAGCAGTTCGGCGAGATTCATAACGACACAGTACAAGGGGTAGGACGTGGCGATCAGGAAGTGCGGGGAAAGGGTAAGAAAAGGGCAAAGCGCCAAACTGGCGCTTTGCGGTGGCTGTAAATACTTGAAGAGGCTCCTCAGGTAGGACTCGAACCTACAACCCTCCGGTTAACAGCCGGATGCTCTGCCATTGAGCTACTGAGGAGCAATGGCACGGACAGCGTGGTTTTCGCCGCCGTGACCGAAAGAATTTAACAGAGCGGGGAAGGATGGGTCAATGGGCCGTGGCCATAACCCAGTCCCAGCGCGAGCCGGCTTGTTGGACGATTCGCGGGATGTCTTCCTTTATTAGATAGCCCTTCGTTGCGAGATCGTTCGCGGATTTCGTTATCAATTCCAGGTATTGATCGCGGCTCTTGTACCGTTCCTCGACCGACGGACGCGGGTCGTTTGCCTTCTCGCGTTCGGCGCGAGTCCGGGCCAACGGGATCATGGCGCCGGTCAGCCCGGCGAGTTGGTCGGTGAGACCGGAACGATTCTGGAAGTTCCAGCCGAGATACGTCGCGAGCGGTACCGCGATCTCGGGCATGCGGATGCCGGCGATGTCGTTGCCGTCAGCGTCTGCTTGCGGCACGAGCATTGGGAATGCGGATTTGATCTTCGGCGGTTCGAACGCGATGATGCCTTTCGATACGAACTCCGGACCGTAATCCACGCGATACGCTTTGTGCATGTTCGCGACGCCGGGTACGTTCAGGTTCGGGATCTTCGGAAACTTCAGTTTGTCCGGCGAAACGAGTGTGCCGTTGCTGATGCGCGGATAGGCGCTGGCCGGAGGCTCTGTGCCGTCCACGATCCATCGATTCAAAGAGACGAGAAGTTTGCGCGCGGCCCATCGATAGTCGAGCGGATCGTTCAACTGCTGGCCCGCTCCGCGAGTCGGAGGAAACGCCGCGACACCGTGCGAGCCGCCGGTGTAGAGATATGCGCGAACATTCGACATCATCGGCGCGTCTTCCTTGCCGTCGATTGTCGTCGTATACAACGAAGCGGCACGGCCCCAGTACTCGTGCGACGAGTTCGTATACATGACTCTCGGCATGAAGTCGGGTTTCATGTTGTGCGTGAGGAGGCCGTCACGGCGCCCGGTTTCAGGATCAAGTTGTGCCACGTCCGTGAACGGAAAGATGTCTACCGGATAAAAGAAGCTCGTAAAGGGTCCGGCCGTTCTTCCCGGCAGCGCAAAGCGGTTGTCGAAGCTTCCACGGCCGCTGCCCGCGACGTGCGACATCACTCCGTCGAACACCTTGCGATGCGATTCGTCTTCGTTGAAGCCGTAATAGAGGTACGTCCGAAGAAAGCGACCACTTTGCGAAATGCCGTATGCGATAGCGCGCTTCAATGCGCCAGCGTTTACGGCCAACTCGGGAGCCGCGCCATACTTTAATTTCGAAATCGCATCACGAACCGCCGCGGGGCCGAGTCCTGCGATCGGCGGATCCTGCGACGTGTAGACCACTTCATAGATCTTTCCCGGTTCGAAACCCTGAGCCATACGAATGCCGTTTCCGGAATCCGTGAACGCCCACTGATCGCGCGCGATCGTGCGACGTGCTCCGGCCGCGGAGTCGCGGACGGTCAGAACACTGGCCGGATCCTTTGGGTCGAGGACAGCGTATGTCGTATCGGATAAAGTGGCTTCAGTCGCCTTTTGCGCCGGTATGAAATCGCTGCGAACAAGTCCCCGGATCGGACGGCCATCCGCCTCGCGCGCTGTAGGCACATAGACTCGCAACATGCCGTCGCGCGCCGGCGCGTCAAACTGCCAGCCGACCCACAGCAATGTAAATCCCTGCTCCAGTAGAAAGCCGTCGCCGAGATCGGCCGCGTTTTGCGGGTCGAGCGCGCGTCCGGATGCAAGATTGAAGAATTCCAGCATCTGTTTGCTTCCGCGATTGGACACTTCAAACAACACTGTGCCGTTGCCCCGGCTGAGGTCCTTCGGCTTGATCATGTAGAAGTCGGAGGAGAACTCCACTTTGCCGGATGCGTTCTTCGGCGCCTTGTCGATATCGGCGACGATCTGGTTCGCGCTGTTCCGAGGATCGACGGCAAAGTAGATCTTTCCAGACAGCTTTTCAAACGCGCCCACAGTACCGAACGTCTTGCCCGGCAGAAGGCCGGCGCGAGACTTCACTTCGATTCGTACGACTTCGGCATTGCATGGCAGTACGAACACGACGGCAGCCAGAACGATCGGAACAAGACGTCGCAACATTGTTGGATTCCTCCGAATTTCCGGAAGAATATACTGAGTTCCATGGCGAGTCCACGATCCGCAGCTGCTGTCATCCTCGTCCGGGAGACGCCTGAACTTGAAGTGTTCTGGGTCCGCCGCTCGCCGCAAATGATGTTTCAGGGCGGCTTCCACGCCTTTCCCGGAGGTCAGTTGGATCCCGACGAGGATGTCCGCGTATGCGCCGCGCGGGAGTTGCACGAGGAAGTCGGTGTCCGGGTCGATCCGAACGCCTTAGCCGATGTGGGGCGCTGGATCACGCCGGCTTTTGCGCCAAGGCGATTCGATACGTGCTTCTTTCTTGCGAAGTGTCCGGCGGGCGAACAGGCAGGCGTTCTTACCGGCGAGCACGATGCGGGCGAATGGATTCGGCCCGCCGACGCTCTCGCCCGGTGGATCGAAGGCCAGGCCCTGATCGCGACGCCGGTGCTGCACGCGTTGCGGTGTCTGGCTGAAGGTCTCGAAAACATCGATGCGCGGATGAAGGCCGTACCTGAGGCGCAGGGCGAACCCATCGTTTCCATCGAGATGAGGCCCGGCATTGTGCTCGTGCCCGTTCGGACGCCGACACTCCCTCCTGCGACGCATACCAATTGTTATGTCGTGGGTGGCGATGAAGTCGTCGTCGTCGATCCCGCGTCGCCTTACGAAGAAGAACAGGCCATGCTCGATCGAGTTCTCGAGAAGAAGAAAGTGCGCGAGATCTGGCTGACGCATCTGCACCGCGATCACGTCAGCGGCGCGAATCACCTGAAACGGAAGCTGGGAGTCAGGATCGCGGCGCATTCCATCACATCAGGAGACCTCGCGGGCGTTGTGGACGTGGATCGTGTGTTCGAACCCAACGAGCGTCTCGTGCTTTCTGGAAACCCCGGCTGGAACCTGCGCGTGATCCACACGCCCGGACATGCTCGCGGACATGTTTGCATCTTCGAGGAGAAGTTCGGCTCGCTGATCACCGGTGATTTGATGGCGGGGTTCGGAACGATTGTGATCGATCCGCCGGAAGGGCATATGGCCACGTACTTCGATTCGCTGCGGCGCATGAAGGAACTGCCCGTCACGGCGCTCTTTCCCGCGCACGGGCCGGTCATGGCGAATGCGAAGGAGAAGATTCAGGAGTATCTGGATCACCGCGTGGATCGGGAGAGAAAGATTCTCGCGGCATGGGAGCGGGGGCATCGGGAGCCGTCCGCGATTGTGAAGGAGGTCTATACCGACGTCCCGCCTGCGATGCACGCACTGGCCGAGCGGAGTGTGGTTGCGCATCTGGAAAAGTTACGGGCAGACAGCCGGATACGTTAAGAACCACTGAGACGCAGAGACACAGAGGTCGATCCGCGGTCGGGAAGGTCCCGGAATGAGATTACCGATGGATGTTTCGACAGGATCGAGTGAACGATCTCCCGCTGCACTCCGATCCCCCGGCCATGGATGATTCGAACCTCCTGAAACCCGCGCTGGACGGCCTGATACAGATATTCCTCGACGACAATCTGGATCTCCCGCGGCTGAAACGTGTGGAGGTCGATGGAATCTTCAATCGGAAGCTCGTGCATGGGCTCAAGTATAATCGTCCGGTTATGTGGGGGGACCGGCCATTGCCACTTCAAGGAGGCCCGAAGGGCGTACCAACTACGGCTGGCCGGTGGGCCCGACATTCAAAGAATATGAAGTTCTTCGTGCGGACATACGGGTGCCAGATGAACGTGGCGGACTCCAACGAGATGTCACGACACCTGCAGGCCCGCGGCCTCGTCGAGACGCAGGATCCCGACGATGCCTCCATCATGCTGGTCAACACCTGCACGGTCCGGCAGCACGCCGAAGACCGCGCATTTTCGGAGGTCGGCCGGCTCAAAAAGTGGAAAGCCAAACGGCCGGGCCGGAAGATCGTGGTGACCGGATGTGCAGCGGAGCGTACGAAGGAATATCTCGAAGATCGTTTTCCGTTTGTGGATCTCGTGGTGGGTGCCAAGTCCATCGAGGACTTTGACCAAATGGCGCACCGTCTGCTCGACCGTCGCGAAACCGACGAGGAACTCGATTACGCTGTCCCGGCGGTCGATGACAGGGTCGCGTCGTTCGTGACGATCATGCGCGGCTGCAACTATTCCTGCACGTATTGCATCGTTCCTTATGTTCGCGGGCGCGAGATTTATCACTCGATGGACCGGATTCTCGGCGAAGTCCAGGACCGCGTGCGGGAAGGAGCGCGCGAGATCACGTTGCTGGGCCAGACGGTGAACTCGTATCGCCACGGCGACTACCGGTTCGCCGACCTGCTTCGGGCGGTCGCGAATGCCGACGGAGTTGATCGTGTGCGATTCATGAGCCCGCATCCTTATTACATGACCGACCGGGTGATCGAGGCCATGGCGGAAGTGCCGCAGGTCTGTGAAGGCCTGCACCTGCCGGTTCAATCGGGCTCGAATGTCATGCTCAAGGCCATGGCGCGGAATTACACGCGAGAGCAATATGTTTCGCGGATCGAAAAGATGCGGCAGGCCATGCCGGATATGTCGCTCAGCACCGACATCATCGTCGGGTTTCCGGGAGAGACCGAAGAGGATTTCCAGCAGACGTTGTCACTCATCGAGGAATTGCGTTTCGACTGGGCATTCATTTTCAAGTACTCGACGCGGGAAGGCACGCCGGCGGCGAATCTTGAAGGGTATCCGGAGTCGTTGATCGAAGAACGGCATCAGCGATGCCTGGAACTGATCGATCGGATCGCGATCGAGAAGCGATCGAAACTTGTCGGAACAATGCAGGACGTCCTGGTGGAAGCGGATAACATCGGAAGGACGCGAACCAATTACAGGGTGCACATCGACACTCATATCGCTCCCGGCGAAGAAGTGCGGGTGCGAATCACAAATGCTCAACGGGCGACATTAGAGGGAGAAATTCAAAATGGCAACGTTACTTTCGAGAATTTTCGGCAAAAAACAAGCGGATGGGAGCTCACAGATCGCCCCTACAGCGAGCGATGAACTCGATGTGAGCGCGCTGAAGCACCTCATGCAGCCGAAGGGCGCGGTCAGCACCGATCCAAAGGACCTTTCGGGCGCGTGGACGATGGAACAGGTCACCACGGTTTTCCCGTCCGCCCAGCGCGCGCTCTTTCAGCGCTATCACGTCGGCGGCTGCAGCAGTTGCGGATTCCAGCCGGCCGATACGCTCGGCACGGTCGCCGTGAACCACGGCCTCGACGTCAACGAAGTCGTCGCGCACATTCAGAGCAGTCAGGAAACGGAAAGGGATCTCGAGATCTCAGCAGCGGAAACCGCAGAGTTGTTAAAGGCGGGGAAGATCAAGCTGCTGGACGTGCGCACGCCTGAAGAGTTCGCAATCGCGAGTGTCGCAGGCAGCGTCCTCGCGGATCAAAGTCTCGCGCAGGAGATCCTGCAGACCTGGCCGAAGGATACCGCGATCGTCACGATGTGCCATCACGGTGTGAGAAGTCTCGATGCGGCCGCATACCTCCGGGGCCACGGGTTTGGGAATACCAGAAGTATGAAGGGTGGGATTGATGTGTGGGCCCTTCAGATTGATGACTCGGTTCAACGTTATTAGAAACACAAGGGCGCAAAGGCGCCTTTGTGTTTACTCAGATATCGATTTCCAGCAAATCCCTTCCCAGGGTAATCCTCTCGAACACTCCGCGTGCCTGATCGCAGATTTGCGTGATTTGCCTGCCGTCATACCGTGAACTGAAGTGTGTCGCGATGAGGTTCTCAGCGTGGGCTTCGTGCGCGACTCGCGCGGCATCTTCCATGGTGGAGTGCTTGCGTTCGCGAGCCATATCGACAGCATCGGGACCGAATGTGGTTTCGTGAATGAGGGCCGTGCATTTGTCTGCCAGTTGAATGGATCGCTCGGTGAACTGCGTATCCAGGCAATACACGAGGGACTTTCCCTGGCGGGGAAGGCCAAGCACCATGTCCGGCGTAATGGTCCGGCCATTTGGGAGCGTTATCGCCTCGCCGTGCTGGAGCTTTCCATACAAAGGCCCGCGCGGGATTTCCAGTTCTTCCGCACGTTCCAGATTGAAGACGCCGGGTTTGTCTTTTTCCTGGAATCTCCAGCCGAGGCAGAAAATCGAGTGATCGAGAGGAAGCGCGTCGACGTAAAACTCATTCTCATCGAGGACACGTCCGCGGTACCCGCGAGGGAATTCCTGAACCGTCAGCTTGAAAGTGAACTTAAAGTCGGAAGTGCGGAACGCGGCGTTCAGGAAAACACGCAGACCTTCCGGCCCGAACACGTTCAGTGGCGCCTCGCGTCCATCAAGATGAAGTGTGCTGAGCAGGCCGGCGATGCCGTACAGGTGATCGCCGTGAAGATGGCCAATAAAGATCGAATGGATGCGACTGCGCTTGACGCCCGATCGCATCAGTTGCAACTGCGTTCCTTCGCCGCAGTCGAACAAAAACACATCGCCTTCGCGGATTAATGCTGTCGAGGAAAGTCCCCGCGTGAGTGTGGGGACGGCGGAACTGGTTCCCAGAAGTACGATTTTCAAATTTGGCTCACCTGAACATGGCTTTGAACACATAACCGGCCAGCTTCGGGTTCTCGCGAAGGCGGCGCACCGAATAAGCGTACCAGTCACGTCCAAATGGAATATACACGCGCAGGTTATGTCCTTGTTGGTGGATGACGTCTCGCAGTTGTTCGTCGACGCCCAGGAGCATCTGAAACTCGTAAGCGGACGCAGGCACTTTCAGTTCGCGAATAATGCGTTGTGCTTCCCAGACCATCAATTCGTCATGTGTCGCGATTCCGACATACGAGCCGTTCCGGAGAAGCCTTTCAAGAAGCGTGACGTAATTTCGATTGATCACGCGCATATCGCGATACGCGATTTCGCGCGGCTCGACGTAGACGCCTTTGCAGAGCCGGTAATTCGGCCGCAGATCATCCAGCCCGCAGACATCATCCATGGTCCGCCGCAGGTACGCCTGCACCACGACGCCGACGTTGGAGAAATCGCGACGCAGTTCGCGATAGATGCGCAGCGTCTCTGTGGTGCATGACGCGTCTTCCATGTCGATACGGACGAAATTGTTCAACTCGCCCGCTCGTCGTACGAGCCGCGCGGCCATATCGAGGCAGGCGTCAGTGTCCAGTTTCATGCCGAGTTGAGTGAGCTTGATGGAAATGGTCGAATCGGCCTCCTTGCGCGCGATTTCTTCCAGGAGGTTCAGGTAGCCCTCGATCGCGCGTTGCGCCTGTTCCATTCGGGTGATGTGTTCGCCGAGGATATCGAGCGTCGCGCGAAAGCCGCGGGCGTTGAGCCCGGCAACGACGCGGAGGGCGTCGTCGGTCGTTTCGCCGGCGATGTACCGATTAGCGACACGACGGACAATGCTTTTCGGAACGACCGGCAGTGTTTGGGCAATGAGTCGGTCCAGCAAAGTCATAGGAGGATCTGGACCAGGAACGCGAGCGTTAGTTGTTCAGCCTGTGCAAGGACGCGGTGCCTTCGGGAATTCCGCCGCTTTCGACAATGAATCCTTTGAGGAAATCATCCTGAAGTCTGCGGTACGTTGCGACCGATCCCTTCGTGTTGAAGATCGCAAACAGAACCGGACCGAAATCGCGGGTGTAGATGACTCCAGCCAGCGTGCTGACGCCGCCATCGGTTCCGGGCAGTGTCCCCGTCTTTCCGATGACCGCACCACGATATTCCTCTCCTGTGAAACGCCGCTGAAGCGTTCCGGCATCGACACCGGCCACAGGCATGACGTCCTGCGGCTGCATGTTCTTCAGATTCAGCCAGAACACCAGTTCGCGCATCATCCTTATCGTGGCCCGCGGCGTGATTCGATTGAACTCCAGCCCGGACGTCCGGCTGATTTCGATATCACCCGGCGCAATGCCGACTTCTTTGATCAGGAACCGCTCGATTCCCTTAGGTCCGCCGAAGGCGTCGCCGAGGCGTTCCGCGGTTGTATTCACGCTGTGGGCGTTCTGATAGAAGAGGATATCTCTAAGAGTGGGTGAGATATGGTGGGCCACCAGCGTCCCGTCAGGCTGCCCGCCTTTCAGCACTTTGTTCAGCTTGACGCCGGCGCGCTTCAAAGCGCGGGACAGAGCGACCGTCGCCTGTTCGGTTGTGCTGAATGCGCCGTAAGTAAAAGGCCCTGTGACGAAAACATTGCCCGTCACGCGCGCAATACCGGCTCGTATGATGGCGCTCACCATCCGGTTAACATCGATGGTGCTCAAAACAGGATCGCCGGAGGTATGAAAGATGAGGTCGCCCGCGAGCGTTCGGGTCTTTTTGTTGATCTCGCCGTTGCTGTAAACGGCAGTCTCAAAGTGGTAATCCGGGCCCACTTTTGCAAGCGCCGCGAAAGAAGTGGCCACTTTGATCACTGAAGCGGGATTAAATCCCACGGTGCTGTTCAGCTCGGCATAGACTTTCCGGCCATCCAACGACTCGATCAGGAGGCCCTGCGTACTGAGCTTAAACCCCTTCAAAGCAAGCTGATTGAAGTAGTTTGACTCGCTGATTGTCGAGAGCCGTACCGGCTGCAGAGGCGCAGCAATGGGGATTGGAGTCTCCTGTGCATATGTCGGCCAGAAGAGCAGCGAAATCAGGCACATGGTGGAAAAGAAGTACTTCATCATTTGAAAAGCGCGACTAGTTTGCCAGAAACGACATAAAAATTGAAGCTACCGCCGACAAAAGAGACGGTATTTTTCGGTGCTTGTATTTCTTCTTTGAGATGTGAGCACTTACAGAAGAGGTACGTTGGAATGCTGATCATAAGCCGTAAAAAGGACCAGAAGATCCTCCTCGCCGACGATATCGAAATCACGATCCTGGAAGTCGGTCGAAACCGAGTCCGGTTTGGTATCAAAGCGCCAAAACACATCCCAATTCATACCCGCCTCAAGACCTCGCCGGCGCCAGACCAACCGGGCGGTCAAGTCATCGAAATGGAGTCGCGTATCTCGCCACTCGAGGGATTGCCCGCCGCGGCCGGACTCACCAAGAGGACCTGACCGTCAGCTTCATTTGCAACTCGACTGCCGCTGGCCGTCTTGACTTTAACTGGCGTAACCCGTATAAGTTGCGGCAGCGATGGCAACGAAGGCGAAATCAAAAACAAAACCAACCAAAAAGGCCGCCGGACGTGCGTCTGCAGCCTCTAAGTCTATACGTCTGAAGGCAAAATCCGCGAAGCGAGCCTCCTCTTCGGCATCCCGAAACGGCTCCAAGCGAGTGTCAAAAACACCCGCGCGCAGAGCATCAAAAGTCACAAAAGTGGAATCCCGTCGCACGTCGGCGTCAGCTCAATCGACCACATCCCGCACCACGACACCCCCTCGAGTTCGGTCGAAGCATTTCGATAGTGCGATCCAGGCTTATGAGGCTGGACTCAAATTGATGCATGCGGAGGAATTCGAAAAGGCAATGCGTTGCTTCGAGGACCTGGTCGCGGAACATACCGAAGAACCGGAAATCCAGGAGCGCGCAAAGGTTCTTTTTCATGCATGCGGGAAAAAGATCCAGGAGAAAGGCCGAACGGTGTTCCGCTCGGCCGACGATCATTACAACGTCGGCATAGCCGACCTCAATCGCCGGGAACTCGACTCCGCTATCGATCACCTGCAGCACGCTTTGAAGCTGACGCCGAAAGCGGAACATATCCTGTACGCGCTGGCGACGGCAAACGCGCTCAAGGGAAGTCGCGATCAGGCGCTCGACTACCTCAAACAATCCATTCACTACCGCGGAGAGAACCGATTTCTGGCGGCGCGTGACAGCGATTTCGAATCGCTTCAGGAAGATCCCGATTTCCGGCAACTGATAACACTTTCAGAAAAGTGAATGCCCTAGAGCCCAGGATTCTTTCGATCGGCGGCGGTACCGGGCTGTCCACTCTGCTGCGTGGACTGAAGAAGTTCCGCGCCGAATTGTCGGTCATCGTCACGGTCACAGACGACGGCGGAAGCTCCGGACGGCTCCGCGAAGAACTGGGAACTCTGCCTCCCGGCGACATCCGGAACTGCATGATCGCGTTATCCGAAGACGAGCACCTGATGTCGAAGCTCTTCCGTTTCCGCTTCAACAGCGACGGGTCGTTGCACGATCACAGCTTCGGTAACCTTTTCCTCACAGCCATGGCCAGTGTCACCGGAGATTTTGCAGAAGCCGTGCGGCTCGCGTCCGAAGTCCTCGCGATCAAGGGAGTAATCTATCCATCCACCAATGCCAATGTCCGGCTGCGAGCCGAACTTCAGGATGGGCAGTGGGTGGAAGGTGAAACGCGCATCGTGTCATCCGGCCAGAAAATCCGGCGAGTCGCGCTCAATCCGCCGGACGCACTTCCGTTGAAGGACTCGCTCGAGGCGATCGCGTCGGCGGACCTGATCACGATCGGGCCGGGCTCGTTGTACACGAGTTTGATTCCCAATATGCTCGTCAGGGAAGTTATCGAAGCGGTACGGGCTTCCAGGGCCATGAAGATCTATGTTCAGAACATCATGACCCAACCGGGCGAGACGGACGGCTTTTCGACCGCCGACCATGTCCAGGCACTTGCCGAGCACTGCGGCGGCGTCTTGTTCCCCACCGTCCTGGTGAACAATCGAATGCCGTCGGCGGAGATGCTGAAACGATACGAGGCCGAGCGCGCCGCATTTGTCCCGATCGATCACGATCGGCTGGCAGCACTAGGTTTGAATGTCGTGGAACGGGACTTGCTCGCTGAAGACGGCATGATTCGTCATGATCCCGACCGGCTTGCAGCGGCGGTGTTCGAGATGCAGCATGGAAAAACTTAAAGTTCTGATCCTTGCCGCGGGCAAGAGTACCCGCATGAAGTCCAAGTACGCGAAGGTCCTCCATCGGGCCGGCGGACGTACTCTGGTTGACCACGTTGTTCGAACGGCGCGAGGGCTGTCCGGCGACATCGTCGTTGTGGTGGG
>Ga0137465_1000204_pt1 | contig 40184 bp, 35 predicted proteins | sample EasRivERMGT828_2_FD_104906 | JGI IMG/M metagenome (GOLD analysis project Ga0137465, IMG submission 104906) | Soil microbial communities from meander-bound floodplain in the East River, Colorado, USA - East River MetaG ERMGT828_2 | ecosystem: Environmental > Terrestrial > Soil > Floodplain ... | reverse complement strand
TCGGCCGGGCCGCCCGCCAGGCGCTGGGACGGATGCGGCGGCGCCCAACTCTGGTGGAATCCTTCTGGAAGCAGGCGGAATTGTTTTGAGCCAATTGTCACTATATTATGCGAAAGTCAATAGAACCGCTCCCCGGCTGCAGCGATTTGTTGTAGGCGGCGTCATATATTTATGCACCCGGCGGAAAACCAAAAACGGTGCGCAAATCCCCGCACTGACCAGTAACAGCAACAATGGCGTGGGCTCAGGCACCGCCACTGATTCGTTAAATCCACTGCTCAGGTATCGCCCTTGAGCATCAATTCCTGCACCATGCGCATGGAGTAGATTAAAGCCGTAAAACTCAATCGAGCCAGCCAATACGGAAACCCGCACAGCACCCTGAAAATCCGACCACCCTCCGCCTTGGAAATAGCAGTTCGGAGTCTGCGGACCGTACAACACAGAGCAGAAAGCACCCTCATTCGGGCTATTCTCAAACATTTCGAGCCGGACCATATCGCCAGCATCAAAGCCAGCGATTCCAGGCACAAACTGGCTGTACGGAATGAATACACGACCGAAGTTAACGACAATAGGATAACTGAATTCGTAGGTGTAGGACGCACCCGCACTCAAAGATATTTGGCTTCGAGCTTCGCAAACACAAGTAAGCAATAACAGAAGGACAATAGCGTTCTCTTTTGCTTTCATAGCCGCCTAACGATCAGGTGATCCGAAGCTTTTCCAGTGTGTGCGGCCCGCGTGCTCCGGTCAATGCTATCCTTTTTTCGTTAGGCGGCTTCATCACTTTCTTTGCCGTCCGCAACAACTTGACCACTGGGGCAGCCAGCGCGAAACCACAGCGCAGTAGCGGACATACTCTTCACCGAACGTTCTTCGCAGGGTCGGCTCCTCGTACAACCGCACGAATAAATGATAACCAATAGGGAGAAAGACTGCGTAAACGAACAGGAGAATCCTGCCGGACAAGACGGCCTCTCCCAAGGCGACAAGAATCACGCCCACATACTGAGGATTGCGCATGCATTTATAGAGGCCAACGACGACCAACCGACGAGGCGGATCATACGGTGCTGGTGTGCCGTGACCGCGGCGAACGAAATTAATGAAGCACCAAACAATAATCGCTACGCCTGGCAGGACCAATGCAAACCCAATCAAATGCGCCGCTCCCAGATCGAAACGCGGCCCCCATCTGCTGGTGACCAATGCGAGTGGGACTAAGCCCAGCACCGTTCCCGGAACCAGGAGCGTGAACAAAAGTGTTCGTAACCAGAGCATGTCGATGTGCCGCCTAGCGACCCGATCCTCAGCCACGCCGGGCCAAGAAACCTCGAAACGGAGAGGCCAAGGCGGAGCGAATCGTCGCTTTTCTACGGTCTGACCCCATCGACCGTAGGGAGGATTCGGCCGCTAGGAGATCCCGCTGGTGCTCTAGTCGGCTGTCACGCCCCGATCAATCAAATCCCCAGATCTTGAATGTGGCCGTCGGTGCATCACCGACGATCTTGTACTGGATCTTCACCGCGGTGAGGCGCGCCTTGCGTCCCGGAGCCTCCGTCGGAGCCGTCTGTCCTCCTGCCTTTAGGGTTCCGACGTCGGTGAGCGTCTTGTCGGGGCGATTGTCCCAGCTGAGGACGACCTTTATGATCTGCACGTCAGCGCCCTCGACAGAGAACTTTACCTGCTTGACGTCTTTCTTCCATCGATCCCCTTGGCTCTTGATCTCCACGCTGGGATCGGCGGACTTGAGCGTCTGCTCGCCGAGCACGAACCACTCGTCAGCAGCTCTGGCGCTGCCCACAGCCCCCAGTAGGACGGCGGACGCGGCGACAACGAAAAACGCTCTCAGAGTGTGGATCTTGATCTTCATCTTACTTTTCCTTTCTCCCATCAAGTTAAGGATGGGTCTCGGCCTACCGCTAGCATCGACTTCCGGGCAGCGATGAGGCAAGTTTTAACCAACATCTGCTCCGCGAGGTCACAGAATGTCCGCGGACACTTTTCCGGTCGATGTCTTCGGTCAGAGCACTCTATCATCTGCCTTAAATTGCGGCATAGGGTGAAAACCCCATTCCGGCATTTTGGATTTCAGGTGAAGGGGCGCGGAGAAAGTATTCGGCCGGCCGGCCGTTGGGCGTATGAACGTGTTCGCATCACCTTAAACGTTTCTTCCCACTGCCTGTGGAAATGGATGGCAGATGGGTCCTTGCCTTTCGCGCTCTTGCCCCTGCCTTCAGCCATTCTCGCTTTGTAATCTGCCTCGCGTTCAAGGTGCGCCAGTTGTTCGGCCAGTGCCCGCCGGATTGCTCGTGTGATGACGCTTTCCACCTGTGGCCGGATCTTCTCCGGTATCGCCGGGAAGTATGCAACGACAGCTTTGGCGCGGTCTTCGGGACTCATCTGATTGCGCCTACTGTTCTCTTGAACAGTTGCGCTTGGCAATTCCTTTTTCACGGCTACAATCGCACCGCAAGTGCGGCCTTTTGCGGCCAGACCGGAAGCGAGACATATTTCCCGATGCAAAACTTCGAGGCTGTCACTGTCTTCGCCACGCGCGAACGCTGGCAGGATTATGCCGTGAATGCCCTCCACACGGTTTCAAAGCTGGCCAAAGAACTTGGCATCGAAAAGCACTTACATTTGTGGCCGGACAAATCTCGCCAATCGCTGGTTCAACGGATGCCGAATGCGGACAAATACCTAAAACGTCTCCAACACTCGTGGTGGCTTTCAAAATCGCCCCAGCCCAAGGCGGACAACCGCAAGGTCCTCACGGAATACTCCCAAGACATGAAGCGCCTTCTGAAACGCGGCTATCGTCCCAAGGAACGGCCATCGGGTCACCGCATCACCCACAAGTTTACCGAGCAAGCCGGCGCCATTCCGCCCAATTTGCTTACACTCGGGAACAATGATTCGAACGGCTATTATTTGAAGCGTTGTGCGGAGGAGAAAATAAAACCACATCCGGCCCGTTTCCCGGTTCAGCTTCCTGAATTTTTCATCAAATTCCTGACTGATGAACGCGACATGATTTTGGACCCATTTGCCGGCAGTTGCACCACCGGTGAAGCCGCTGAGCGGCTGCGTCGAAAATGGATGGGATTTGAACTCCGTTCGGATTACCTGGATGGTGCCCACTTCCGTTTTGAAAAGGGTGCTCTCGCACTTGAGGAATCACAGTCCGCCGTGATTCCCAAAAACGGCCATGCTCAGCAAAAGGAAATGGCCTTGTTCTGAGTGTGAGCAAAAGATGAATACTTCGGTCTCGCCGAGAAAACGATTCCACGACTCGCTGCCCTGTACCCGCAGTTCGATGTCCGCATCGGTAAGCCCGGTGGGCGTAGTGGGAATATCGGCTTCGAGGATTTGGCGAATGGTGATTTGCTGGCCGGCAGGAAAGGTGTTGGTGCGAATCCACACCGCATTGGTGGCTCCGTCTCCGTTCAACCGGCCATTGTCGATGTAGCGCTTGACGCGGAAGCGCTCGGCGATCCGACGCAGTTCCAAGGTATGGTCGAGATGATTGTGCGAGATGATGATCAGATCGATTGTATTCTGGAGATCGCTGCGGCGCGTGAAGAACTTTTCAAGGTAATGAATGAGGTTTGTCTTATCAGCAGCAAAGGCGCTTTTGTATTGCGTGCCGGAATCGATCAGGACTGCGCCGCAAGGGAATTCCAGGAGGGTGGCATCGCCCTGCCCGACATTGATGAAATGGGCTGACATTTCGGGCGCGGCAGAAACCAAAGGCGCAAGTAACAGGATCAGGAAGCCAACCAGGACGGCTATGCGCATGCCTCTCATGGCCCTCTGATACGGAAGGTCCGGCTCAAATCTTTCAAAAAAGTTGGAAAAAAATTTGGGCCGTTGCGTGCGACACCGCGCTTGTCGATTGGAACGAATCGGCTCATGGGGCGCACTGGGATCCAACCAGGCTGGTCATTTGTAGGTTCGTGCGGACGAGACGTCCGCGCTCCTATTGCATAGCTACGGCTTCGCCGCGCCAAGTCTCAGCGTCTCGCAGGCAGAATGCTAAGCCGTATCGATTCAGATGCCACAGAAGGAAACGAAGGAAACAAAGAGCAGAGATTGACCAAAAACGGGCTGGGAGGAAAGTGTAACTCCTCACCTTTGGGTGAAGATCACGAGGCGTTCACGGATCTTTACACACAATGGACCGAGCGCGTGGCGAACATCAAATCACTCGGCCAGATCAGAGCTTCGCGCAATACCGGTGTGGCCGAAGATAAGCGCCGGTTGCGCGTGGAAATGTGCGAGGCGGCCCTGGAAGTCGCTTCGGCGACGCGGGCTTGCGCGGTGGCGTCGAAAAATCGCGAGCTGGCCGCGCGCGTCGATTTCTCCCGCAGCGATCTGCTCTCCGGCCGCGATGTGGATAGCGCAGAGCATTGTGCCAACATTCACGCGGCGGCGACTGCCAATTTAACTGCGGTCAAACCTTATGGCGTCACGGCGGCCAAGCTCACGGCTCTGAAAGAAAAAATCGACGCCTACACGGCCAGCCTGGCCAGTCCACGGGTCTCGATTGTCTCGGGCAAGAGCGCGACGAGGAAACTGGTGGCGGAGTTCAAGGCGGCGGATGAGCTTTTGAATGAAGGTTTGGATAACCTGGTGCCGCAGTTCAAAGATGAGGAACCAGCTTTTGTGGCGGATTACTTTAGCGCGCGGACCATTGTGGATAATGCTTCCCGGAGCGAGAACGGCGCTACAACGGCGAGTGTGACTTCGGTCCCCCAATCTCAGTCGAAGGCGGCTTAAGCGCCGTAGCGCCGACATTCCTGCTGCGGCCAGCTGCGTAGCGCCGGCTTTCCAGCCGGCCAGTGGCGAGGCTTTCGAGCCTCGCCTGGAGCCTGGAAAGGCTCCCAACTTGCCGACAGGAATGTCGGCGTTACAGCGAATCGACTTCTCGCACGGATGGTGGTGTGAGCGATTCAGTGCTAATATCCGCCGTTCGCCCACCTCCCTGGCGAGCAATCATTACTTGCGCAAGTAAGATAAATAAATGTTCCTTCCCCGTCATGGGACGACGCGGTAGAATTTCCGTGGACGGTTGGCGGGCTCTGGATCAAGCACAAAAACGCCGCTGAGCTCCTGGGTGATGGTGGTTAGCGTAGTCCAAGTCGTGTCCTCGATGTTCGTCACGTACTGGACGCGATAAGCTCGTCCGGTCACACCGCCTGTGATGGTCAAGCCAGCGTACAAATTGATGTCCACGCAAGCCGGCGTGACGGTGAGAAGAGCGGTGGAACTTTCCGCGGTGCCGAAGGCATTGGCGGCCAGCACTGAGTAATAGCCAGCATTGTTTGATTGGACGTTGCTGATGAGCAAACAGGAATTGGTAGCTCCGAGGAGATTTGTTGCCGCGTTGGTAACATTGGTCCCGTGGAAGCGCCACTGGTAGCGCAACGGTTCGTCGCCGATGGCGGACACACAGAACATCGCGCTGCTATTGACGCAGGTAGCGAGGTTCTTGGGCTGCGAAGTAATCACAGGCGGGCCGCAAGGGTTAGCCCAACAGCACGCGGCTGGGCCGCCATAAGCGCCCATGTCATTGACCTCCGTGCCTTTCGAGGCAAACAGCATGGGTGGCGTGAAGCATCTTTCGTAATACAGTGGGTCTGGGTTGCCCATGTCGATGAGAGGCGAAGAGGAAAGAAGTTCGAGTGTGCCGGGACGCAGGTTGGGGCTGACAGCCTTGTTGCCCTCGCCGGGGTAACCGCCCTGGACATCACACCAGGTAGCGGTGACAGCGCCAGCGAATTGCGAAGCACCGTCATTGTTGAGAAAGATGATGGAATTCAGGCAATTGACCGTGCCGCCATTGTACCCATAGGCTCCCTGAGTGTTATTAGCAAGGATAGTGGAGTTGATGACGTCCACTGTGCCGCTGGAATTGACAAAAATTCCAGCACCGGCCGGACTGGAGGAAGGTGAGGTAATGTTTGTAAGGACGATGCAATTCTGCATGGTGAGATGCCCGTCCTGAAAAAAGACGGCCCCTCCCCAAGCTCTGCTATTGCCTCCGCAAACATTCCGGAGAAACCAGCAGTTCCTGAAAAGAGCATCGCCTGAGTCGGAGTAAATTCCTCCGCCGTACGTGTAAGCGCCGCTGCCGGCTCTGCACAAGTTGTCGCTATTGGTGCAATTCAAAAATACCGAATTTCCGCTCACCCGGATTCCGCCGCCAACGTAAGTGCTGGAACCTGCAGCGGCGTTTGCCACATTGCTCACGACAGTGCAGTGCACCATTTTCAATGTACCCTTCCTGAGGATTGCGTTTATGCCGCCGCCGTGGATGCCACAGGTGTTGTTCCCAATCACGCAGTTGTTCAAGATGAGATCTCCGCTGTTCAGCGTCGCGTCAATTCCGCCCCCGTATTCCGGGCTGGAATTGTTGATAATCATACAATTGGTGAAGGTGGGCACCCCACCTCCCACCGGTGCGCCGTTGGTGATGTATACCGCGCTGCTCCTGGAATACTCGATGGTGCAATAATTAAAGAACGATCCGGGTACGCTATCGATGAACCAGATCCCTGGCCAGCCGACCGCGCTGTTAGTCGTCGTGAAGCGCACTTGATTGGCGGCGGTGCCCTTCACTTGCAGCACGCCTTCCACGATGAAGACATAGTTGCTAAGAAACCGAACTTCGACGCCGGGCTGAATCATGAGCGCAGAGACCAGGACATCGCCGATCACGCAGTAGGGCGAGCCGGCGGCGGTCCATATCTCTCCATCAATGATTCCGCTGACCGTAGTGCCACAATCAGCACCACGGAGAGGACAAATTGTTAGGACTGCCAAAGCAGCGACGGCAGACAGTAGGGGTAATTTTTTCATACGGTTGCACCTCGTAATCGCAAACGACCGGAGTTTTATTTCACTTTAACGAAGATTTTTTTTGGCGGGAATCAAAACCGCGCAAGCTCGGGGCTTTAAACTACCTCCTGGCTTCAAGCCGTGCGGCGGCGGACTCGAAATCCTCTTGGTAGCCGAGTTGGCCGAAGGCGAAGAGTTTTAAGCGTAATGCCAAATCAGAATCAGCGAACTCGGGCGGCAAAGAGACGAGTGCCCCTAGGGCGTCTCCGAGGCGCGAAGGATTTGCGGTGAGGATCTCGTATGCGGCCACAAGCTTGTCGGCAGGATCGGCCGGAAGTGTTTCGCCTGGCTGCGGCAGGGTGCGGAAGGTCAGTTCCGTCGTGGTGAGCGGTTTGCCGTTTTCCGCAATCCTGAGGCGATACAGGCCATCTTTGGCCAGAGTGCGACCAGGCCACGCATTGGTAAATTCAACTGGCGATACAACTCCGGCACGGCGCAAAGGCGCTGCCGTGGAGAATTCGTCCATGATCGACAAGTCGTAGCTCTTGCCCGGCTCGCTTTTCCACAAGATCATCGGCGTCAGATTTGCGGTGAAACCGACGGGAGAATACACAGGGATGCTTTGGCCGCTGCGCATTGTCACAAGGAGGCCCAGCAGTTGGCGGGAGGGCTGGAACAGCGCCGTGCCCGCTGCACGGGACTTGGTCTCCGTGCCGTTTGTTGCCGCAGCGGCACTGGAGAGGACCTGGACGTTCACGAACTCTTGAGGCCCCTGAAGAGGGCGAGCACCATTTGGGGTGATCAGAGTGGCAGACGCTTGAGGCGACAGGCGAATTTCGTCGGCAACGCATAAGGTGGTGACTGACTTGACCGCAGTCGCTTTGCCATCTCGGCGCACTTCGACGGTATCTTTACGGGCCACCAGGTATGCAATGGGCGCGGACGTGGCCGTCCCGGATGAGCGGTGCGACAAGAAAACACCGGCAATGATTGCCGTTGCGAGAAAGGCCGCTGCCAGGCAGAGTTGAGAAACGCGCAGCTTTTTGCGAACCGGCGCGCCAACCTGGGCGAAATCCACTTCCTCATGCTTTCGTTTCCGCGCTACTGCCGCGTGCCATTTTCGCAGCCGCTCTGGCGGCGGCTCGGCTGGCGGTGTGTTTAGAGCCTGGGCTAGCGGCCCAACATCTTTCAATGCGGCCCACGTGGCGCGCAGCTCGGCGAATTCGGCCCGCAGTTCGGCATCCTGCGCCAGCGCCTCTTGCAGGCGCGTTGCTTCGTCTGCGGTCGCCTCGCCTGCAAGGACTTTGGCGGCCAGGATGTCGAATTCGTCTTCCGTCATTTCGGTTCCCATTATTCTATCGCAAATATTCCCTTAGCTCTTTCATGAGCAAGGGTGATTCCTGCAAGTGCGCGCGGACCTTTTTCAGTCCGCGGGCAACGTTGGTGCAGACTGTCCCCAAAGGAACACCGTGTTTTTTACTGATTTGATTGTAGGTTAAGCCATCGCCGGTTTTCTCCAGGAGCATCAGTCGTGTTGAGACATCCAAAACGTCGAATGCCCGTCGCAGCAAGACGATCATTTCGCACAGGTCGATGTCTGTCATGTTGGTTGAGGACACCGCTGGAATTTCGGCCAAGGCGAAATCGCGATTGTTCGGTGGAGGACGTTTTGCAGCGGAGTTGCTGCGCGCATGCGAAATGGCTCTGCGCGATGCGATAACACTCACGAGTGCCTCGGCATGATCGAAACTGGTGACCTGTTCGATCTTCGATATGAGTATCTCGATGGCCTCGCTGGCCACGTCTTCAGCCTCTGCATCCTCCAAACGAGCCTGAGGGTTTTGCGCTGCCCGCAAGGCAATCGGCCAGAGGTGCCAAAAGGCTGCCTGCCAGGCTGCTTCGTCACCGGCCTTCAGCGCGCCCAGATCGGGAAAGTCTTGTGGGGTGGATTTTGTCGGGTCGTGCATCGCTCCAGCGTTAACGTCCGGCGGAGAGGATAACGAATTGTCACGGGTGTCGACAACTGCGAAAGCGGTCTTCTTCCGAATTCAACGAAGGCTTGCAGCTGACCGCCGATGGTGCTACAAGACGCAGCACACACCCTGGGAGATGAAGACGATTTTCGACGATTTCGGAAGCCGCATACGGCAGCTTTGGCTGCACTTGGCGATGGCCGTGTTACTCGTCACTCATGCCGCGTCCGGATTTGCCGAGGAACCGGACGAAATCGCGCCTCTCGAAAAGAAGGTCATCAAACTGCTGGATCAATCCAAATGGGTTGAAGCTACGCCGCTGGCGGAGAGGCTGGTGACATTGACCATCAACAAGTATGGAGAAGCTAACACCAACACCGCCGGGGCCTTGCACTATTGGGCATATCTGTTGCAGCAAAATGGCGAATACGACAAAGCTGAACCGCTTTGGCTGCGGGCCTTGGCCATCGATGAGAGGCTTTTTGGCAAAGATACGGTGCAGACGACGCGCCGGCTGCACTTGTTGGGCACCCTCTACCTCGACCAGCGCGATTATCAAAAAGCCAGACCGCTTCTCCAACGAGCGCTGGGTATCCGCGAAAAATGTTTCGGGCCGAACCATGTGGAAACCGCACAAGTGTTGCGATCCGTCGCCCGGTTAGACTCTCTTTGTGGGGATTTCGCTAGCGCCGAGGCAACTGCGTTGCGCGCGCTGGCAATTTACGAGAAGGGAGGTCCCACCAGCCGAAGGCCGTTGGCCGGCACGTTGTCATTACTAGGATGGCTTTATATCAACCTGGGTGATTACGACAAAGCGCTGGCTATGATGACCGGCGCTTTGGAGTCGAAGAAGGCAGCGAATGGTTTCGAAGGCTTTGCGACCTCAAGCAGCTTCCGTGAACTGGCATTGCTTTATAAGCAACAAGGGACCTTCCATAAGGCAGAGCTGTTGTTGCGTGAAAGTTTGGCGATTTTGGAACGACTCCTGGGGACGAATCACATCCTCGTCGCTGAAGTGTTGGATGACCTGGGATGGCTTTCACTGGCCCAGGGCGACTTGGTCAACGCCGAACCAGCGCTGCAGCGGGCCCGCACCATTGTTGAGGAAAACCTCGGCAAAGAGCATCCTCAAGTTGCCGAGATCTTGATGGGATTAAGTCATCTCCACGAGCGCCGCGGAGACTATGAGCAGGCCAGGCAACTCTGCCAACAAGCGTACGACATCCGCGAAAGGCATCTGGGAACTTTGGATTATTCCACTCTCAGCACTCTTCGACAAATGGCTTTCCTTGATGCCGCTCTGGGACGGCCAGAACACGCATTGGCCGTGGCGGACCGCATTCAGCAAAGCGAGGAAGGCCTTTTGGCTAACATGCTCTCCTTCACCTCAGAGCGGCAACGGCTGGCTTCCCAACGCAATTCCCATTTTTCCAGGCATCGTTACGATCTCTGGGCTACGTTGGCCGCGACCAAACCACTCGCCCGGGCGATACTTCGCACAAAAGGTCTTGTGCTCGATTCCCTGCTGGAAGATCGGCTCCTGGCCGAAGCCGCCGATGATCGGCGAGTAGGTGAACTTGTCGGTCAAATTACTAAAGCCCGGCGACGTCTTGCCGAACTTATGCCGGCCATTGCCCAAGGGATTGGAGACTCGAATACCGAAGTGCAGGCTGTCTCCGGCCAGATAGAAGCGCTCGAAGCGTCCCTCGCCCGGCGCGTGTCGGGAGTCGGTGGTGCACGACGCGCGCTGGCGGTTCGAGTGGAAGAAGTCCAGTCCGCCATTCCCGAAGGGTCGGCGCTATTGGAAATGCTCCGTTATCGCCACTATCTCGGCAAGGGCCAGTGGCAGGAAAACTACGGAGTGTTAATCCTCGCGCACGGCAAGGAACCGCAATGGATTCGTTTCGGACCCGCCGATGCCATCGAAAAGGCCGTCAAGGTTTATCAGCACGCAGTTCGCAGTTCGGCGGCGCCGCAGGCACTGATTCACTCGCTGCACGACCTCTACGATCGGTTGTGGGTCCCATTAGTCCAAAGCCTCCCGGCCGGGACGAAGCAAGTCATTATCAGTCCTGACGGTGAACTGAATTTTATCTCGTTCGCCACGTTATTGACTCCAACAAACCGCTTCCTGGGTGAAGAGTATTTGTTCAGCTACGTATCGTGTGGCCGCGACCTGCTGGCCGAGAACAAAGTGGCCGCTGAAGCTTCGCAGCTTCTCGTGTGGGCCAATCCCGACTTTGGCGCTCCCGCGGCGAAAGTCACACCGGGCCCTCCCGGATTGTGCAATCGGGAGTCGCGCGGCTTGGACTTTCGTCCTCTTCCGGGCGCAGAAAAGGAGGGCCGACTGCTTTTAAGCCGTGCACGGCAACTGGGTTTTCGAGAGGCTGTGCTGTACCTGGGCAGTGAAGCGACTGAAACCAAACTTCACGAGGTTCACTCTCCTAAAGCGCTCCACTTCGCAACGCACGGCTTCGTATTACCGCAGATGGAGACGCCGCGTGTTACCGAGGACGATTACGGGATGAGTGGAGTTGAGAACTTTGCGTTTCCAAAGCTCAACCCAATGCTTCGCAGCGGGCTCGCTCTGGCCGGCGGGCAACGCTCGCTGCAAGCCTGGAGCGAAGGCAAGACCGTTTCCGCTAACGATGATGGCATCGTCACCGCGAATGAAATTGGCAGCCTCAATTTGCGCGGCACGTGGCTGGTGGTCCTTTCTGCGTGCGACACCGGAACGGGCGAGGCCAGGGTGGGCGAAGGCGTCCTGGGTTTGAGGCGGGGCTTTATCCAGGCAGGTGCGCAAAACCTGCTTCTAACACTCTGGCCCATTGAGGATGGGGCAACCGCCGGTTTGATGCTTGATTTTTATGGCGACGCACAGAAGACCCGCAACCCCTCACGCGCGCTTGCCCAAGTGCAACGTGGCTGGCTTCAAAAATTACGCGCCGAAAACGGTATCGCTGACGCCTGCCGGATCGCTGGTCCGTTTATTCTAAGTTTCCAAGGAAGTCCCGAGTAGTGGGTCCGGCTGAAGACTTTGAATAGCTCGGTATTTCAAGCCGGGTTATCCTGAAGGGATACTTCGAAAATAGCCCGGCGTTTCAACGGCCTGTTATCCCGGAGGGGCATTCGCGAATAGCCCGCCATTTCAAGCCGGGTTATCCCGAATGGATATTTCGAAAATAGCCCGGCGTTTCAACGCCGGGTTCAATTTGGGGTGACATAAGTCCCGCAGGGACGGCTGAACCCCGAACGGCAATTGGAAACGCGCTGCAGAGTCCCTGAAAGCGAGAGCGCCGATACCTCACGGATTTCGTTACTCGCTGCTTTGCGACTGAAAACTGTTTTACCCTTCGCGCCCGCTCGACAGCCCTTCCGCGATTCAGCCCCGTAAGGTAATCTGTCGCGCAATGAAAGTCGTCATCTACCTGCTGGTGTATCTGGGCGTGCCGGTGTTGATTGGCCTGTTGCCCAGGGAGCACATCGCGGCCACGGTGCTCGGCATCGCTGACATCTTCCTTGCTATCCCGTTCGCGATCCTCCGGGTGATCGACTTTTACCGCCGCAATGAGGGCACAACGTTCCTCAGCCGCGTCTTCAACGTGGTCTTCCGGGTGCCGCTGGCGTTCTTCGGTTTTGTTTGCGTGGCGGCGGGGTTTTCGATCATCGCTTGGGTGCTTTACAACGTTTTCGTGCAACGGCAAAAGGAATACACAGGACCGAATTGGATCTTCGGCTTTGGCAGCTTCGGCGTCGCGGTGCCGTTGGTCATCTACGGCTGGGCAACGCTGCGTTCGGCATGGCGGCGGAAGGAGCAAATCACGCCCACCCCCGAAGAGCTTGAGGAGTTCGAGCACGAAGAAGATGATGAGGACGGGACAGCCGAATCGCCGGAAAGCCAAGCTCGGAAGCCAGATTGAGGATTGAGGGGATTGTTTCGGAGCCCACGGGACAGACGTCCCAGGTCAACGATCACACAGTCCGATTTGAGCCAGGAAACGAGCGGCAAACCGGCAGGTTTGCCCTACCGTTTCAGAAATGACTTAGCCTGGCCCCATGCGCGAGAAACGCGGCAACGTACGGAAAGGAAACGGAGTCGCATCTTTGCATGTACATTCTGCGCCGGTTCGATCAGCCGAATGTTCCGCGACCCATTAGGCCGATCACGTAACGCCGGCTTTCCAGACGGCCAGTGGCGAGGCTTTCGAGCCTCGCGGGAGCCTGGAAAGGCTCCCAACTTGCCGACAGGAATGTCGGCGTTACACCAGCCACGCAATTTACGGAAGGAAGGAAACGGAGTCACATGGGGGTTTACGCCGAAGGGAAACAGTGAAAAGCGCTGACTTGACTCTGCTGCTTCCCGATGGTAAGTGCGTACACTGTTCGCTCCGGCCGTGTTATGAAAACGCACGTTGTCTCACCGCGCTCCTGGCCGCTCCTCTTGGCGCTCACGGCTTTGGCTGCACCCTGTGCTGCCACCGACCAGGGCCCGAATTCCACTGTCACGATCCACGCGGGTGACCCGCAGGCCGCTGAGGCTTTTAGCAATCCCGGAACGTTCACGATCCGGCACATCGGGGGAACGAACTTTTCGCAGTTGATCTTTTACGAGCTCAGCGGCACCGCCTCCAATGGAGTGGATTACCAGCAACTCGGGGGCACAGTGCAAATGCCCGCCGGCGCGCTCGCTGTCTCGTTCAACGTCATTCCTATTGACGACTCGCTCATCGAAGGCACCGAAACGCTCGTCGCACGGATCATGCCGTCGCCGCTCCAGTGTCCAACGTGTGGCTACGACATCGGCCAGCCTGATGTCGCCGAGCTTTCCATCTACGACAACGACATCAGCGGGACGAACCATCCGCCTTTCATCCGTTTGAATTCCCCGCCGGACGCAGCCGTATTCACCGCGCCGGCGCAAATCGAGCTTCATGCCTACGCTCAGGACCCCGAAGATCGTTTCTTCGTCAGCGTGGAATTCTTTGAAGGCACCAACAGTCTCGGTCTTGGCACCTTCGAAGCGAGCACCTGTCCCGCCCCTTACTGTCCCTACTTCGCCGTCACCTGGTCCAACGTCCCGCCTGGTAAGTACACCCTTACCGCGCGCGTCACGGATAGCCTCGGCCTGAGCTCTACTTCCGACCCCGCCCGCGTCACGGTTCTTGACCCGGGACGGCCTCGCGGCGGACTTTACCAGATCACCTCAGGCAGGTTCAGGGCATGCTGCGGTTTCGGGGGCTTTTTGGGATACGATTTGCCTGCTGAGTTCCAGAGCTTTGTCAGCCTCGAGGTGGACCAGCAAAACAATACGGCTACCATGGCATTCCTTGGGGACGATGCCCAAACGGTCTTCCGCGTTCTTTCTTGCCCTCCGGGCAATCCCATTCCTTTCCGTTTCGATCACGGATTGGTTTTCTCAAACTGGATCGCCTTTCATGTTGATCCCGGTCCGGAGTCTTACTGGAATTACACGGTCAGCAACTCGTTCGACACTCTGCGCATCGATGGCATGCTTGGCCTGACCCGGCGCGGCTGTGTTGATCTCCCCAACACCTTTACCCACAGCAACGTTGTGGCAATCCTGGTGCCGCAACCGCCTCGCATCGACGGGCTGGAACGGCAAGGCGCTGCCGTTCGTTTCCGCTTCATCGGTGAGCCTCCGTATGATTACTTTGTGGAGTACAGCCAATCCCTTCACGCGCAGAACTGGCTTTCTCTTACTAATTTTCGCGCCAAGGCGGGTACCATTCAAGCCCTCGTGACCGACCCGGTCACAAACAGCACCACGCGCTTTTACCGGATTCGCAGACAACCCTGCCTCTGCAGGACCACTGCCAGGTTCATAAAGCCCGCCTCGCAAGGAGTCTGGAGAGGCTCCCAACTTGCCGACAGGAATGTTCGGCGTTACAAGGCTTCTGATGGATCCAACACTGTAGCGGGTAATGGAATCTGCAATTTGCTTTCGCAAAAAAGTTTCAAACATAACGGCAAGCAAACACTACTCTGCGAGGGAGGCGATCTGCACGGTTCACAAGCCATCGCTGTCAGCGCCGACGACATCTACATAACGTGCGTAGCCAGCTCTGACGGCAACTTTGGAATTGGCCGCGTGGTTCGCGTCGATTTGCGGACTGGTACTCAGACCATCGTCTCCGAAGGCAGTTATCTGGTTGGCCCCGTGGGAATCGCTATCGATGATGACGGTCAAATAATTGTCTGCGATCCTTACACAATCAACCCGGAGAGTATTGACCATCTATGATGGCGGAATTCTCAGCATCGACCCCGCGACAGGCGTTCAGACGCTGATCGCTCGAGGGCATGGTAGCATTCTCAATCCCTGCGGCGTAGCGGTGATGCAGCCGTCAAAACTGACGCATGACGGGCGAGACGAATAATGATCGTCAGGTTGAAAGATATGCGGCGGACGGCGGATGAGCTGATCACGGGCGATTGACAACGACCGGATGCAACTATTCTCGCACCGCGGTGGTCGCGTCAAGCGTACCAGCAATGAAATGGCTTGAGTGACCTTGCCGCTCCCCACGAATCCTAGGCCAGTTGGGTGATCAGTACATGAGCCGATTGTACAATGCGAAGATGTGAGCCCGACCACGACCCCGAAGATGTGATGACCAATCAGGGCGAAACACGCTTACGTTTTGCGAGCGATTTCCCTGCAGGGTGATCAGGGTCTGCCTGGCAAGGCCGCTCCGGGTTGGGAAGCGTTTGAAGACCGAGCATTTCCCGTTTGGCACGCTTCAATTCCTTTTCTTCCACATGTTCCGCTCGTTTGCCCTTGTTCATAGCCAATTCTCCGGCGCGCTTGCGTATCTGCGTCCACTTGGCCGGCGAGGCTCGTTCTGCCGCTCGCCGCCGCTCGTTTTTCTTTGAGTCTTTCATAAGCTATTTTAGAACACGCGTATTGCTGGAGCCATTGGAAATTAAATCATTCGGCTGAGGCAAAAGTAACGCCGGCTTTCCAGCCGGCCAGTGGCGAGGCTTTCCAGCTCGCAGGGAGCCTGGAAAGGCTCCCAACTTGCCGGCAGGAATCATCGAAGAACGTTTTGACCACATCAAGCCGTCCCGCTCCGGCTGCTCCCTCGAGATCCATTCGCGCGCCGCGCCTGGCCAGATGCGCAGCGGCTTGCCCGCGGCCGTTGTGCAACGCCGCTATCAATGGGTTCCATCCTCCTGGAAGACCGTTCACAGATGCTCCGAAATCCAGGAGCATGTCCAGCAGCGGGATTTGAACACCAGCCGCTGCCGGATGGCAACTCGTCGCCACCAGGCCCAGGGTCGTGGATCCTGTGCGCTCGGGATAGCGCCGTCGCTTCGGACCGTAGTCCAGATTCGCATCCACCTCGGCGCCGGCTTTGAGCAGCATTTCCGCGACCTTCAGGTGTTCTTCGGAGTCTTTTGGCGATAGCCCTCAACCGCGTTGGCTCCTGTGTAATGCAGGAGCGTCGCGCGATGCTCGCGCGTCGAACGCGCCCAAATCAACTCCGGGTTCTCGTGAAGCAGTCGCTTGAGTGTGGTGATGTTACCGCTGATGATGGCGTCCACCGCTGCTTCGAACTGTGCAACCGGGGAACGCTTCTGATTTAGCGCTTTGATATGTTTGGCAAACTTCGGCCAACTCTCGAATTGGTGCTGGCGCGCGACTACGAATTGAGCATCGGCAAGAGAGAGTTTGGCGCTGCGAAGTTCCGAGTCCGTCACTTTGTTTCGATCATTCGTATCCGGCCTTCCAGGCAGCCATGGATGGTAACGCCTGATCCATCGCATCGCATCGGGATCGGCTGACTGGAAGGCTTTGAGAAGTTGCTTCGCCTGCTTCTGATATTGCTCCAACCTGGGGTGCGTCGGAATTTCTCTCTCACCGTTCATTACGAACTTCCTGTTATCATTGTGCGTCGAGTTCGCTCCGAAGCGCAACTTTTCTCAACGTCAATCTCAACATGGGCGCGCGTTCTACCGTTTGTTCCCCTGACACCACAAGCACAAAGGCAAGCCGGACTTTAGCCCGAATTTCTACCGGTTCATTTGCCAGACTTGCTGCGTTCGCTTTCTAACTGCGCGTGAAAACTTCTCTCCGCCTTCCCGATGAAATCACGATACGCGATCGGATCAATAAACGGGTTCGGCTTGGCTCGCTCCTCAAGGCGCGCGGCTTTTTCACGCAAGCCGAAGAAGCCGGCATGTGGGGCGAGGAAAACGTCGCACAGCAACGTTTTCAGCTTGCGATAAGTCTCGGCGAACGCGTCCGCGATCCCGGGATACTCGGCATTGTTCACCAGGGGCACACCTGGAAGAATGCTGGTGCTGCCGAAGAACAAAACGTGATACACCTGTCCGTCCTCCGTCACGTCCATCGTCCAGGTCGTGCAACCTTTTGTATGACCCGCCGTCAGATGACAGGTCAACGTCGCGCCACCGAGCGTGACCTTGTCGCCATCGCGCAACCGCTGGTCGGCTTTGGCGGGCGGATAACCGATCATCGCCCGCGAATAGGACGTGAAATCATTTGTGCCGCCGCTGGCCAGCAGCGCGGCATCCGCTTCGCTCATCAAAATTTTCGCCCCGGTCAATTCCTTCATGAGCGCGTGCCCGCCAGCGTGATCGAGATGCGCGTGACTGTTCAAAATGATTTTGATGTCCGAAAGTTTGAAGCCGAGTTTCTCGACGCTCTCGCGAATCCGGGGCACGGTCGTTTCAAAACCGGTGTCGAGGAGGATATGCCCTTCCGGTGTGGTCATCAGGAACGAACTGATGCCGGACGCGCCGACGTAGTAGATGTTGCCGATGATGCGAAACGGCTTGAAGGGCACGTTCCACGATACCCATTCCTTGCGTAGCGCTGCGTTCTCTTCGGCATTCTTTTGAGCCAACTCCGTCAAGTTCGTCTGCGCGCGAATGTCCGGGACGCAAACGCTGAATAAAACGGCCAAACCAGGCAGCATGGTGGAGAAGTACTTCATGCACGGCTTCATTCAACGACTGTCGGATCACGGGGCCGGCACCACGCGATAGAATCGCATTGTGCCAACAGGATTAGCCGGAACCTCCACAACGGACCCATCTCCTGTCACGTTCGTGGTCGTTTGCCAGAGGATCGGCGGTTGCAACGAATCGGTGCATTCCACGGTGTAAGTGCGATAGAGTTCCGACGCAAAGGAAAGGGTCAGTCCGGGAGGTGTATGGCGCAACCGTCCGAATACCAGCCGTTCGTAAACATAGGCCGAACCTACGATTGTCGGATCGCCCACGACCAGGGTGTCCCGATCCGCCGCGACCGCAATCCCGAACACATCCGGCACCTGTCCCGCGTTGGGAGCCAGCTTGCCTTGCTCGACCCATGATCCGCCGAGCCGCCTGAACACATAGACGGAACCGGGCCGCAATTCGGTGTAAACCGATGGTGACGAGCTGAACTGGTCGACAAAAATTTGATGGTCCGTTACAGCGACCGACACACCGAAGCCATCGCGCGGCGCCGCATCCGAGGCTGTGAGCTTCTCCTGCTGCGCCCAGGTGCCGCCCGAACGAAAGAACACGTAGGCATGACCCGGTTGCCTATATTGGTCCGTGGAGTCCACGTAACCCGGCGCCCCAATCACCAGCACGTCTCCATGCAAATCCAAAGCGCGCCCGAAGTCGGCCGCCCGCTGCGGATCACTCGCGCGGAGCTTCTGCATCTGCGCCCAGTTGGTCCCGTTGCGGATGAATACATAAGCCGCGCCCGATTCATCGCTGGTGCTCAAATCTCCAATGGCGCCAATCACCGCGGTGTCTCCTTCGATGGCGACGCCTCGTCCGAAATAATCGCTCGCGCGCGCATCACTGGCGTTCAATCGCTGTTGCAGCGTCCAAACGCCGCTGCTCCTCACAAAAACGTAAGCCACCCCTGCCTCGTCCAGATCGGAAGTCCCTCGGTGCACACTGGCGCTATAATCGCCCACCAGAATGTTGTCACCATGGATCGCAACGTGGCCGCGTACATCCAGGATTTGTTGCAGCGTCCAGCCGTTTGTGCCACGGACATAGACATAGGTTTCATTTGGATCACTCGACTCGCTGCCCACACCAATCACGACGGTATCGCCGTTCACGGCCACGGACATTCCGAAGTAACCAAACGTCTGCAAGGGATGCGGCGGAAGTAATCGTTGCTCGAGGGTCCACGTGCCATCCTGTTGACTATAGATGTAAGCAGCGCCGGTGTGCCGGTCGCCGCTATAAGGCGCGCCAATGACCATCGTGCGGCCATCCACCGTGACAGAGGTTCCGAAACTTTGAAAGCCATTCGTGCCGGAAGTGAGAATCTGGCTGGGGGCCACACTCGAAGGCGAAGCTGCAACAATACCGCACTGCGCTCCAAAACATATCAGACTAAGGCAGATCAAAGACTTCATGCAGTGCTTTAGCCGCTATCCTAATCATCTTGTAAGCCAGATTCAAAGACGAATATGGCAGAACCGCCGCCAAGATATGAGGCATTCCCCCGGGATGCGCGATGAAGATAGGCGCCCTCTCGGTTCATGGCGCTCCCTTCGGCCATGCTTCAACGATATGGCGCGCGATCCGGCTCATTTCCTTTTCGGCCTCGACATCTCGCGGATGTATTCGAGCATGAAGCGCTGTGACTCCGGCTTGGCGGGACACAGATTGTAACCCCACGAATGCAGACCCCAGAGCGATGCCGGCTGACCCCTCTCCTCCATCGGATGGAAGAGAGGGAGAAATATCGCGATTCCAAGGTTTTGAGACAGTCTCAGCTGCGCGGCCCTACCCTTCCGCATCGGCCACAGAATTTCTGAAAACGCTATAATCACGCCCGTTCCACCTGCACGCGCGCGTCATTGAAGCACGCTCCGCCGCCCACGTGGTTGACATCCTGCGAACAGAGCGCGGTCGATGTCTGGCCATTGCGCGAAGAATTCCGCCAGGCGCCCTTGGGCAAACCGCAAACGCCATCGCGCATGCGATCGCTGATTCGAGCGCGACAACGCACCTCACCGAGATCATTGAAAACGCGCACTTCATCACGATCTGAAATCCCGCGCGCGGCGGCATCGTCGGGATGGAGCGTGAGGCAGAGTTCGGGATAGTTGAATTCGCCCAGCGTGCTGGAAATCATCTTGTTATTGGAGGCGCTTACCAACGCGAGTGGAAAACTATCGCGGCTCACAGGTTGGTATTTAAATGGCGCAGGCCCCAGCGCCGGCGGAGTGAGGTGCACCCTGCCATCCGGTGTGAGCGGCCTCACGTTCTCAAACTGCACCGGCCCGCCGCCTGAGAAGAAATAGCCCTGAACGTCGCCGTTGAGCGCCGGCGCGGGATCGCACGGCTGGCCAGAAAGGCTGAGAGCGTCGGCCACTTTGCGCATACTGGTGGCAGTATCCCAGCCAAGGGGTTCATCCGAGAAGCCCATGGCGCGGCCCAGTCGCGCAAAAACCCACTCGTTGGGCCTGGCTTCGCCGCAAGCTTCAATGGCTGGTTGCACTCCGCCGATGATGTAGCTTCCGTAGGAGCGCTTGATTTCATGCTGCTCGAGAAATGTCACCGCGGGCAAAAGGACGTCAGCATAGCGGGCGGTGTCGGTCATCACTTGTTCGTGGACGACGGTGAAGAGATCGTCGCGGGCCAATCCGCGCAGGATCGCGTTTTGATCGGGCGCGGTCGCTACCGGATTGCAGTCATAGATGAACAAGGATTTGATGGGTGGCACGAGGCGCTCAGTCAACAGGCGGCCCAATTGGCTCATATTCAACTCGCGCGTTGCCCACCGGGCCGGTGGGGAATCCGCGCCAAAAAGCTTGGCCATATCTAATTTCGCCGCGCCGCTGTTCGACAGTGTATAGCCACCGCCGCGGACACCGAATTTGCCGAGCAGCGCTGGCATAGCCATGACCGCGGCGAGCGCCTGGCCGCCGTTTCGATTTCGCTCGATGCCCCACCCGACGCGAATCACTGCCGGTGACGAGGCCGCGAAGACGCGAGCCAATGCTTCGATCTGGCCAGCAGGCACGCGCGCCTCCGCCGCCGCGCGCCCGATGGGCCAGGCATTGGCGGCGGCCAGCAGCGGTTCCAATCCATCGGCGTGTTGCGAAAGGAAGGCGCGATCCAGTTGGCCTTCTTCGTTCCATTGGCGGATCATTGCCAGGGCCACGGGCAAGTCGGCACCGGGATAAACCGGCACGTGCAGATCGATTTCTGCCGAGCTGAAGTTGCGGATGGGATCGATCACCGCCACAAAGGCGCCATTCTTCTTCGCCTGCCGCAAGTACGGGACAAGATGTATGTTCGAATACTTCGGGTTCGCGCCCCAAACCAGAATGGCCCTGGCCTTTGGGTAGTCTTGAAAAGCGACGCCCGGCATTTTGCCGTACATTCCCATGGCCACAGCGGTGGCGGGAGCCGCACACAGGGTTCGGGCCAGACGCGACGCCCCCAGCTTGGCGAAGAAATAAGCATCCAGGAAATCATGGCTCAAGAGGCCATTCGACCCATCATAATGATACGGCAGAATGGCCTCCGCGCCCCAGTGGGCGATGATCGCGCGGAACCTATCGACAATCGTGGAAATCGCTTCGTCCCATGAGATCCGTTCGAAGCGCGCTTCGCCTTTCGGGCCGGCGCGGCGTTGCGGGTGAAGGATGCGGGTGTCGTGATAGACGCGCCGATCGAACTTCCCGACCTTGTCGCAGATAAACCCCTGGGTATTGGGATGTGCGCTTCTTTCGGCCGGCGCCGCCTGAATGCGCGCGATTTTTCCTTCCGCGACGATCACTTCCAACGCGCAGGAGTCCGGACAATCCATCGTGCAAGTGGTGCGAATGGTCTTGGTCACGGCAAGTATTGTAAGGATGTCTTTGCGCATTGCACTTCAATTCACATCTGGCCGGGACTCTGCCGGAGTTGCGCCACCGGAAAGGGGCTTCCAATATAGGCGCCATCGGGGTCGCAGCGGGGGGCCTCTATCCGTTGTTCTGCGCGGATGTGGGACCGGCGTGGATGCCCGCCCACCATACGGGAAGCAAATAGACCGCTGTGAGGAGGGTCAACGTCAGTCCCAACGCGCAGACTTTTCCCAGGCTGGCTATGCCGGCGTTGGTTGAAAACGACAGCGAACCAAACCCGGCAATGGTGGTGCTTCCTGCCAGCAGCAGCGCGCGACCCACAGAGCGCCGCACCGCGGTCAGATTGCCTTCGTAGCGGCGAAGGGCCAATTGGATATGGATGCTGTAATCGACGCCCATGCCCAACAAGAGAGGAAGAGCCATCAGATTGAGCAGATTCCATTGCCACTTCAGCAAGTCCATCGTAGCCCAAAGGCAAAGGAAGCTGAACACGAGCGTGGCCAGGCTCAGGAGGACATCTTTTAGACTGCGAAAGGCCAGCCACAGGGAGGCGACGACGACGGCGAGAATCGGTATGACGACGCGTGGAAACTCTTCGACTACCATCTGAAAGACGGCGGGACCCAGGATTCTCCACCCGGAAAGGATCACGCCTTCGCGCCGCAGATCCGGTGGAAGGCTTTCCTCAAACCTTCTGGTGATTGTCGCAGAAGGGTCCGGATGAATCAGGCCCAGGGCCAGGAGTCCTTCACGGGAACGGCCCGCCATTTTTTCGAGAACCCATCGGCTGGCGGGATTCGTGGGCCAATAGATGTTCGCGTTCCTCAAAGCAGCGTTCCACGACTCGAAGATGTTTTCGGTCACGCGCAGGGAGTTGGCTGTGAAGCCTTGGCCGCGCGCCGCGGCGATGGGGAATTCCTTCTGCTGGACCAGCATTGCCAGAGTGCGGCGGTTGGCAGACTGATTTTCCGCTTTTGGCCAAAGGGCGTCGGGCAGAGTAGAACTCCTGATCAGTTGCCTTGAAGTGGCCTCAGCCAACCAAGGGCGGACACGCTGCAATTTGTTGGCAACCTCCTGCTCATTCCTGCCGGGCACGATCACCCAGAGCGGTTCTTCCGTTCGCCCCAAGCGTTGCTTGATTTGTTCGACCGCGGCATACGCCTCGCCCCTTTGGGGTTTCAGCGGGTCAGGCGAGCGATCAAATCTTGGTCTGTTCTGCGCCAACAGGCCAACAGAGGCCAGAAGCACGGCGATCGTGATTAGCCAAATGACAGAGCGAGGAAGCAACTTCAGGGGTGCGAACAAGAGCAGTTTTTCGTCGGGCCTGTCTTGCGGCGGAAGCGCATCATGGACGCGTCGCAAGCGAAGCAGAGGTGGCAGATAGGCATACAACATCCCCACGGCCGCGAGAAGAATTCCAATCGCAACCAAAGATCCTAATTGGCCGAGGCCGGGCAGCCCGCTGAGGTTCAGCAGGAAGAACGCGCCGGAGGTGGTGATGGCCGACCAGACAATTCCCGGGGCTGCCATGCGCCGCAGCTCGGCGACGGAGAGTTCCGGATGCGAACGTGATTCCTGGTAGAGGACAATTCCAAAATCCTCAGCCAGGCCGGCAAGGATCGCCGCAAAACCCATGCTGACGACGTTGATGGTCCCGAAAAGCAACCCTCCGAAGGCCATTGTGGCCCCGAGAAGCAGAAGCAACAAGGCGAGCAGCCACAACAGCGGTCGGAATCGCCGGTGAGCCAGATAAAACAGGACGCCGATAACGAACAGCGTTCCACTGACGGACCCGGCCAGATCTTTCTCCATGCCACCGGCGATCTCCGCGACGAACACGGGCCTGCCCGTATAACGAATTTTCGTCGCCGATGAGATTTCGCCCGAAGCTTGCGCTGTCGAGATCACGGCCTTTACCTTTTCGAGCCACGAGCGGCATTGTTTGTAGTTGACGAGGCTCGGCCTGGCTTCCACAAACAGGACGCGAAACGTTCCGTCTGCTGAGGCGAAGAGTTCTTCACCCGTGCCGATGGAAGGGGCAGCGGAGGAAACGGATGGCGGCAATTCCATCAAGTTGAATGGATCGTATCCACGCCTGGCAATCTCATTGGGTGAAAATGAGGTCGTCAGCTTCTCCCGCGTTTCGTTCAGTGCCTCGATGGCGTTGGTGCCGAGCAAGCGATTGGTCAAATTGCCGAAGACTTCGGGAGGCTGATTGAACCATAGATAGGCGATAAGTTCCGCCGCCTGATCGGGATGCTCCATCCAGACGGGCTGCCAGACGACTTTCTCCACGAGGTTGGTATGTGCCCGTAGCAATCGAGCCAGATTTCGGGCGCTCGGCTCGACGTCGTCGGCATCTGTGCCTTCCAGCGTCAAGATTAACTCGCGGGCGTTGGAAAAATTCTCCTGATAGATCTTCAGCCCGCGCACCACATCCAAACTGTCGGGAAGCAAATTGAGCACCTCCACATCGAAGCGCAAACGTGCCGCTCCGAGAGCCACCGGAACAATCAGCAATAGCCAAAGCCAGCGGCGGGAAAATCTCATAGTCAAGGGTTGACCATGGCCGGGCAGTTCACCTTAACCTTTGGCCTTCTTCTCCAAAGGCGTCACGGGGTCGAGAAACAGCCAGCAAAAACCACCCATGAAATAAATAATCGAGGAAATCATAAAGGCCAGTTGCCAGTCGCGGTTGGTAAACTCCAGAATCCATCCGACGACGAATGGCCCGGCCATGCCGCCGAAGTTCCCCATCATGTTCATGCTGCCGGAGACGGTGCCGGCGTACTTGCCGCCCACGTCCATGCAAGTGCTCCAACTGCCCGGCATGGTCAAGTCGTTGCAGAAGCTCGCCATGCCCATGGACAACATGGCCAGCAACGGATCCTTGATGTAAAACGAGGTCATCAGGAGCGCCGCCGCGCCGGTGAAGCCAAGGAAAGCAAAGAAACGCCGCACGCGCACCACGTCACCGCCAAGCGCCAGCCAGCGGTTGGAGATCGTGCCGGCAGCCAGCGAACCAAAACCGCCGAAGAGCAGTGGGATGCCCGCCAGTGCCGCCGCCAGCACTCTCACGGTCATTTCCGGAGTCAGAGAACCTTCCAACAGACCGGCCAGCCACTTCATCAAGGCATTGGACTTGATCTCCATGCTGCGTTCGGTTCTCAGATAGTCGGGCAGCCAGGTGATGTAGAAATACCAGCCGTAACTCAAACAAAAATACTGCGCCCACAGAAGCCACATTGCTGGCCGGCGCACCAGTTCCAGCCAGGGAACATCGCCATGGCCCTTGACGTTCTGCTCGTTTTCCTGAAGCAGCTCCAACTCTGCGGCATTGACACCCTTGTGGTCGCGCGGATTGTCGCGGAACCACCAGTAAAAAACAATCGTCCACACGACACCCAGCAAGGCAAAAAGCAGAAAGGCCAGACGCCAACTCATGAACGCCATCACGCTTACCACGAGTAAGGGCGTAAACGCGCCGCCCCAGCGGGCGCCCATCCACATGATCGCCTGCGCCCGAGTGCGCTCGTGACTCGGCAGCCAGGCGCTGAAGGCCTTGGTGAGATTGGGGAAACAGCCCGCCTCACCCGCGCCGAACAGGAATCTCGTGAGCGCCAGGGAGAAGTAGTTCCATACCCAACCTGTGGCGGCCGTGAAAAACGACCACCAGAGCACCACCCGGATGAGAACCTTTTTCGCCCCGAGTTTGTCGCCCAGCCAGCCGGTGGGGATTTCAAACAGCGCGTAGGCCAGTCCGAACGCGGCGAAGATGGCCCCCTTCTGCGACTCCGTCAGCTTCAGATCACGCGCGACATCGGGCATCGCTTGCGAAATGCAAACCCGATCGATGTATTGGATGATGGCCAATGTAACGGCGAAGGCGATGACCCAATAGCGAGTGTGCGTGGGCCGAAGAGAACTTGCTTCCGGACGGCTTTGCTCCGCCAGAGGTGTGGACTCGTTGATACTGGGCACGTCGGGCATGCCGTGAGGGTATCGGATTCTTTGGGCTTAACAAGGAGACAGTTGATTAGGGAGTGATCGACCAGGGAGCTATTGCTTGTGACTTTGCCGCCATGTTGGCGGATCACCGATGCGCTGCAGCGAAAACAAAAATACCAGGCGAGGCGCTCCTACTCCTGCTTATTCTTATCAATATCCTTGAGGGTGATAATCGTGGTGTCGCCCAAAGCTGCGCCGGGTTGCTCCAAGGCGTCCTTGAACGAGGCGATCTCTCCTTCTCGGCCTTTGATTCTGTATTCTCCAAAGGGGTTCGATTCCAGAACCCCGTCCAGCTCCATGCGGCGCAAAAGTGGCCGCGCCCACGTCCGGTCTATGTCAAAGCGCTGGCGATGGCCCAGCTTCTTGGAAATCTCCATGACCGAGGCAAAAGTGTTGCCCGGTATGGTCTTCAAAAAATCGAATATCTCACGCTCGTCAGCATTCATGGCACAACTCGACTCGAACGTATAGAGGATAGCGCTTTTGAGAAGGATGGCAAGCGAGGAGAAGTTCCTGCATTGGAATATTTTCCATTAAACCTGCCTCGTCAGGTTAATTCCCAGCTTAAGCAATCGGTGTGCATCGGCATCGGACCTCGCTTCGGCGTAGATACGCAAAACCGGTTCAGTGCCCGAACCGCGCAGCATGAGCCACGAACCGTCCTGAGCCACGAATTTCACGCCATCGTAGGATTTCACGTCCGCCACTGGGGAACGCAGCAGTTTGGCCGGCGGATTCGTTTTGCAGAATTCCATCAAAGCAGACTGCTTTTCGAGCGGGAAACGAGTATCAATGCGCGCGTAACGATGCGGCCCGAACTGTTTTTCCAGCCGCGCAATCAATTTGCCAACCGAAGCCCGTTCTACGGCCAGCAACTCCAGCAACATCATCCCGGCCAGAATTCCGTCGCGTTCCGGCACGTGCCCCGGAAATCCGATGCCGCCGCTTTCTTCGGCGCCGAGCACCACGTTGCCTTTGAGCATTTCGGCGCAGATATACTTGAAGCCCACACCGGTCTCGACCAACTCCAGTCCGTGGGCCGCACACATCTTGTCCACCATCGACGTGGTCGTGAGCGCTTTGACGACACGTCCCCTGCCCTTTCGATTGACCACCAGATGATGCAAAAGCAGACAAATAATCTGGTGGGTTGAAAGATAGTTGCCACGCCCATCCATCCCGCCGACGCGGTCCGCATCGCCGTCTGTAACCAGACAGAGATCATGCGGATGCTTCTTGAGCCAGGCGGCGCTGGCGGCATAATTCGTCTGGATCGGCTCCGGATTTATCCCGCCGAAATTGGGATCGTGCCTTCCGTTCAAGGTCGTGACCCTGCAGGTGGTGCCCGCGAGCAATTCCTCGAAGCAACCCGCGCCCACTCCATACAACGCATCATGGGCAAAGCGGAGTTTCGAACGGGCAATAAGTTTGAAATCCACCAGCCTCTTCACGGCCCGGTAATGCGCCGGACGAATATCGCGCGAAAGGATTCTCTTGGAGCTGGTCGTTCCATTCGCCAGGGTGCGCACAGGATGCTTGTCCACGAGCGCTTCGACGGCTTGACACGTCGCCGGTTCAGCCGAGCCGCCAAAATGGGCCTTGAGCTTGAATCCGTTAAAGGCAGGGGGATTGTGGCTGGCAGTGATCATCACGCCGCCGACAGCGTGCTGCGCTTTGACGGCGTAGGAAACGGCGGGCGTCGGGGTGGGTTGCGGCGTCAGGATGACTTCAAAACCGTTCCCGGCGAAAATCTCCGCTGCATGCGCCGCAAACTGGTCGGACAAAAAGCGGCGGTCATACCCAACGATAATTCTTTGTTCAGTGTCGGGCGCTGGATTTGTCTTCCAAAAATCGGCAGTCGCTTGAGCAACGCGCCCGACGTTTTCGAACGTGAAATCTTCAGCGATGATGGCCCGCCAGCCGTCGGTTCCAAATTTGATTTGAGACATGATGCAAGGTTGGAAGTCAGCGAGGCTCGGAGTCAACCCGGCAAAACTCAGTTCTCATGGAGCTGCTTGCAAAAAGTGCTGCTGCAATGAAACTGGCGCGATCGCGTCCTCGGCGCGCTCATAACAGAGCTTTAGCGTTTTCTCCCTTGCCAAAACCCCCATAACTTGCGCAGCGCCAGAAGAGCGAAGGAGCCTTTGCTGAAAATCCCATCAGCCATCTTAAACTTTCGAGCGAGGAGAAAGCCCGCGACCGGGGCGCCGAATTTCCAGCCAGCCTGCCACCAACTGCGTTTGAAGCGTTCCACGCGAAGCTCAATCTGGCTGAGTTCCAGTCGCAGCACCTGGCGATTGATGGCGCTTTCGGTCAACAACTGGCGTTTCCGCGTCTCGCGTGCGTCTAGTCCTTGGAGCGCAGCCATGTGATGTCTTTTTTAAGCTCCGACAACGTGTCCGACATGGGCGGGGACTTAGCCTTGATCAACTTGCGAAGTCCCATCCATGCGCCAAGAAACAGACCGACATAAAGGACGCAAAACACAATCAGGAGCCATCGTTTTGCTTCGTCCGGAGACAGGAGGATGACCGTGAGCGTCAGGAACGTAACGGCCAGCACGCCAAAAAAGATTGTTCCCGCCGTCCAAAGCAGTGTCTTGATCAGCCAATGTTTCTCTTCTTCCAGCTCGAGAGCGAACAACTCGATGCGGTTATAGGCGCTGCTCAAAACCGTGTCGGCCATTCGGCGCACGGACGCAAGGATGCCCGAAGAGGGTGGCCCGCTCTCGCCCATGATCACTTGCGACCCACCAGCACGCCGACCAACAAACCAATGCCAAAGGCCACGCCAATGGATTCGTAGGGATGCTCGCGAATAACTTTGTCGGTAGCTTGCGCGCCTGCGATCGCCTTTTCCTCGATCTTGTGGAAGTTGACCTTGGCCGATTCCAGGCTGGCTGCCAGGCGGTTGCGCGCTTCGCGCGCCTTTTCGCCCAGATCACCCGCGGTGGCTTTGGCCAGACTTTCCGCGTCCTGGACCACAACCTTAAAATCCTGGACCAGCTTTCGCATGGTCACCTCATTCTGACTCGATTCCGATTCGTCCATAACTGCTCCTTTCGCTTTGTTCAGTTACACCGCATACCCGTGTCAGCCATTGCGCGCCGACCCTTACCGGTGCCCAGCATAAAAACTGGGGAGGGTCTGTCAATGGATTACGTTCTCCCCTCTGCCCTGCTTGGCCAAGGAGAAACTCAGTTGGAAGCGGATGCGCGGAGCGGCCGTTTGTATTTATGCCCGTGTGTCTTCACCAGGCGACGCATCTTCTCCACGGCCTTCTTGAGCTGGCGCCGGCCAAACAAGGCTGTGCCACTGACGAAAGTATCCGCGCCGGCTTTGGCGCACTCGACGGCTGTATGGAAGTTGATGCCGCCGTCCACTTCGATGTGATAGTCGAGCTCCTTTTCCTGACGCCATGCATGCGCTTGTTGGATCTTGGGCAGCATTTCGGAAATGAACTGTTGACCGCCAAACCCGGGATTGACCGTCATGATGAGCAACTGATCGATTTGTTCCAGAAAAGGCTGGACGTTTGAAATAGCTGTAGGCGGATTGACCGCCAGTCCCACCTTTTTTCCCAGGGAACGAATCTTCCAAAGCAACGGCGCCACACAGTCGCCGAGCTCCACATGAACGATGATATGGTCGGCCCCAGCTTCGGCAAACGGGATAAGCAGGGTTTCCGGCCGCGAACACATCAGGTGCACATCAAATTTCATCCGGCTAAGCGGACGAAGAACACGCACCACCTCAGGGCCGAAAGAAATGTTCGGCACGAAATGGCCGTCCATGATGTCCAGGTGCAGCCACTCCGCCTTGGCGCGATCGGCACGCATCGTCTCCTTAGCCAGCCAACCGAAGTTGGCCGCCAACAGCGAAGGCGCAATAATCATGGGCGAAGGCTAAAAGGCCTTGCTGCAAATGGCGAGTGTGAATGCCTGGCCCCCTGCCCACTCAAGCGGTGGCAGGCGCAGGCGAGCCCAAACCAGGATTGATTTTGGGTTGCGGCGGCTTCATCACTTCCGGCAAGGGAGTGGCAGCTTGAGCGCCTGTGGGCGGACCCACCTGCGGCGTCGGCGCTGGCGGAGTGAATTTGCCGGTGCGCACGATTTCCTCAACCTGGTAACCTTCCAAAGTCTCGTACTCCAAAAGGCAGGTGGCGATCAATTCCAGCTTGTCCCGATTGGCATCAATGGTTTCCTTCGCTGCCTTATAAGCCTCGTCGATGATGCGTTTGACCTCATTATCGATGTCTTGAGCGGTGCGTTCGCTGTAGTCCTTGCTGCGGATCATCTCGCGACCGAGGAAAACAAATTCATTGTTGTCGCCGTATTGCACCATGCCGAGCTTTTCACTCATGCCCCATTGGCAGACCATCGCGCGCGCGAGCTGTGTCGCCTGCTGGATATCGCCCGTGGCACCGGTGGAAATGTCGTCCGAGATGATTTCCTCAGCAATCCGCCCGGCCATCGTGACCGCGATCACGTCCAACATCTCCTTACGCTTGCGGTTCAAAATATCGTCCTTGGGCAAATACATCGTAGCGCCCAAGGCCTGGCCACGAGGAATGATCGTTACCTTGTGGAGCGGATGGGTGTGCTTCAACATCACGTTCACCAGCGCGTGCCCGGCTTCGTGCCATGCCGTGAACTTCTTATCCTCGTCGGTCATGGCCATGCTGCGGCGCTCGCGCCCCCACCGAACTTTGTCACGAGCTTCTTCGAGTTCCGCCATGCCGACGGCCTTTTTACCGGTCCGGGCTGCTAACAAGGCTGCTTCATTCAAAAGATTTGCCAGCTCGGCTCCGGAATAGCCTGGAGTGCCTCGCGCAATCACGGCCAGATCCACCGCCGGATCCAGTTTCACATTCTTGGCGTGCACCTTCAGAATGGCTTCCCGGCCGCGCACGTCCGGGAGATTGACCGTGATTTGCCGATCGAAGCGTCCAGGACGCAACAAGGCGGGGTCGAGCACATCCGGCCGGTTCGTTGCCGCGATAATGATGATGCCTTCCTGCGTATCAAACCCGTCCATCTCGACGAGCAGCGCATTGAGAGTCTGCTCGCGTTCGTCGTTGCCGCCACCGAGGCCGTGCCCGCGGCTGCGGCCGACCGCGTCAATCTCATCGATGAAGATCAAGCAAGGGGTACTCTTGCGCGCCTGTTCGAACATATCGCGCACCCGACTTGCGCCCACACCGACAAACATTTCAACAAAATCCGACCCACTGATGCTGAAGAACGCGGCGTCGGCCTCTCCCGCGATGGCCTTGGCCAAAAGCGTTTTGCCTGTGCCAGGCGCGCCAATCATCAGGATGCCCTTGGGGATGCGCCCGCCGAGTTTTTGAAATTTCTTGGGATCTTTCAGAAACTCCACCAATTCGGAAACTTCGTCCTTGGCCTCTTCCACTCCGGCAACGTCCTTGAAGGTCGTCTTGTTCTTCTCTTTGCTCAGCATCCGGGCTTTGCTCTTGCCGAAACTCAAGGCGCCTTTGCCAGCCATCTTGATCTGGCGAAAGACAAAGAACCAAATCAGGAACGCGATAAGCAGAAACGGAAGCAGGCTGTAGAGAATTCCGAGCAGCACAATATTGGGTCTCTTGACGTCAAAGAGCCCGCTGTAGAGAAGTTTATCCTCCAGGCTGTCGGGCAAGCGGACATTGGCGGTAAAGGCAACCTCTTTGGGTCGGCCGTTTTCCATGATTCGATTTCCCTCAGCGTCTGTCGCGTAATATTTGCCGCGAATCTCCTGCAGCGGAGACTGGGGATCGTAGTTGATCGTGCCGCTGGCAATGTTCCCTTTCTCCACCTTCTCCAGGAATTGATTCAACTTCAACGTTTCCCCTTGTGAGGTAGCGTTGTTGCGGAAGATCATCAGCAGAGGGATTAAACCCAGGATGGCAATCCACAGAATGTAATTGCGCGGCGGAACTTTAAATTCCCCGCCTTTCTTCTTGTCGTCGTTTCGATTTTCGTCAGCCATTATTCAAGTAATTCGCGGCCAGAGACTAGCATTGCCGCCAACTCGCCACAACCTACATTAGTCGCGCCGCCAAATCCATTTCAAAGTTCGGACACTCTGCTTGTCCAGCTTGAACTGTTCCGACATCCGCAGGCCCTCCACCCAAAATAGGTCGCCGGCAGCCGTAGAGGCAATGGCCAGCTGGTTACGTTTATGTCGCGGAATCTTTTGGTTCGTGAACAGGTCCTGCAATTTGACCCTGGCGCTCATGCCAATAGGTTGAAAACGGTCGCCAGGCTGCCAATGGCGCAGGACGACGACTCGTCCAATCTTATCCGCGTCAAAGAGTTCACGGCCAGGTTTCGGTTCGATGGGCATTTTGAACCTGCGCGCCGCGCCCATCTCCCAGCGCACGTCCAGACCATCAAAAGACTGTTTTCCGCGCTGAGCGTTCAAAGCCAGAAGAATCCGATTGGGATTGAACTCGGCGGGCGAGCGTTCCCGGATACCCACACGCCCGTGCGAGTTGCGTTGAACACCCAAGTCAGAAGTCAAACTCACGGGAAGGTCGGACGCCTTTCGTAGCCGTTCAATCAGGTCAAAATCCACCGCCCAGCCCTTCTGATGCAATTGCAGTTGCAGGATGCGCCGTTGCAAGGCGACGGCGAGGCTGTCAAACGCTGGTTTGCCCTTCTGCAGCCAATCCTCGGCCTGTTGAGTGATAAACTCGGAGTCGGACCTCAGAATCTCCATCAGACGCTGCGTTGTTTTTGACAACGCTGGCTGGTAGTGCCTCTGGAGCAAGGGCAACAATTCATGGCGAATGCGGTTTCGCATGATGTCGGGCGCAGCGTTGGAGGCGTCTTCGCGAAAACGGATTTTTTCCTTGCAGGCAAATGCGCGCAAATCTTCCTTGGAAACATCAAGCAGCGGTCTGATCAGGTGAATGCTCCGGTCGACAGGAGATCGATTCATCCACTTCATACCGCCAAGGCCTTCGCTCCCGGCTCCGCGCAACAGACGAAGAAAAAGCAGTTCCACCTGGTCGTCCGAGTGGTGAGCTAGCGCGATAGAATGAATTCCCCGCAGCCGGGCGGCGCGTGCCAGAAAGTCCTGGCGAAGTTTCCGCGCGGCCATCTCCATCGACAGTTTGTTCTGCCTGGCAAATTGCCTGACATTGGCGTTTTCGACGATACAAGGAAGCTTCAACGCCTTCGCCCTCGTCCGCACGAACCGTTCGTCGGCATCGCTGCTCCGACCGCGCAAACAATGATTGAAATGGGCGACAGTCAACGGCCAGGAATGTTTCTTTGCAAGCTGATGAAGCACGTGCAGCAAAACCGTTGAGTCCAGACCTCCTGACACAGCCACCAGGGCTGATTGGCCAGGACTCAACAGCCTTCGCGTCAAAATGCTGTCTTCCACGCGCTGCGGTAAACTCAACACTGCACAATGCTAACCCTTCACGCATCCCTGGCAAGAGGATTGCCGCCCGCAATCCTTTTCGCGTTGTGTTTTGCTTGCCGCGCGGGCGGGTACTCTTTCACCGCGTAATGATTCCGTGGGATGAAAGTAGTTTACCGTATTTTGCCCGCACAGCTCAGGCGCACGGGTTCGATCCGGCTCATCCTGGAAACACGAACAGCGTTTTCGCATCGTCGAGCCGTTTCAAAGCAACCCCCGCATTGCATTCATCCAGTTCGATGCCCACACAACGCCGTTTCGTTTCCAACGCTGCTAGCATGGTCGTGCCGGAGCCGAGAAAAGGATCGAGAATCAAATCGCCTTCGTTGGTGGAGGCCAGGATGCAACGTTCCACCAATGCAACCGGTTTCTGAGTCGGATGCTTGCCGAACTTTTTTTCCTGGGCGCGGGGCGCGCCGATTTTCCAGACGGTTTTCATTTGCTTGCCGCCCGCGATTCGCCGCATCAGCGGGTAGTTGAAGTGATGCTTGCTCTTTGCGTTTTTAGCCGCCCACAGGACCGTTTCGGTGGAGTGAGTAAAATAGCGGCAGGAAAGATTGGGTGGTGGATTGGGCTTTTCCCAGGCGATGTCGTTCAGGATTTTGAAACCCAATTGCTGCATCGCATACCCCACCGAGAAAATGACATGCTGCGTGCCTGTCACCCAGATGGTGCCGTTTGATTTGAGCAGGTTCTGACAACGGCGAAGCCACTCGAGGTTGAATTCGTGGTTGAGTTCCGGGCCGCGTGATTTGTCCCAGGCGCCCTTGTCCACCTTGACCATCTTGCCCGCATGGCAGGTAATACCGCCATTGGAGAGAAAATACGGTGGATCGGCAAAGATCATGTCGAACAGTCCGTCGGGAAACTTGCTGCCGATAGCATCGAGCAGTTCCATGGAGTTCTCTCGAAAAATCCAAATGCCGCGCGTTTCATCCCGATAAAACGTCCTGAAGGGGAAATCGCGGCCCAATGCTTCCAGTGATGGCGAAGACAGGCTCGGTTCCGTTGGGCGACTACTCTGTGTTTGAAGGCGCGACACGCCTGAATGGTTTCATCCTCGAGGAGGAAAGATCAAGATTCTAAAAGGCAAGGCAGGCGCCACCCGGCGAAATGCGATGCATCATTCGACCAACGAGATTCGATAAAAGCGCTGACTTGTTCCCGGAGTGTCCATCATCATCGCCGTCGGCCCGCTGGCTGTGAGAGGCGGCCCAAGGTCGCTCCAAGCGCTTTCATTCAGGTCATGCTTGTATTGAATCCGGTAGCTCTTGCCTGCAATGGCACTCCACGTGAGCGTGACACTTCCTTCGGATGGGCCAGAAGCGGCTTGTAAACTCGGCCTGAGTGCCACCAAGACAGCGAATGTCCAGGCATCGCTCAGCGGTGGCGAACCGCCGTCGGTTACTCTCACCGTAACATTGTTGCTCGTTCCGGCCATGGCATCGGAGGTCGGCCACGTAAAGATGCCTGTCGCGCTGCCGATGCTCGCGCCGGCCGGGGGATCGATAAGGCTGAAAGCGGGCATGTTCGCAGGAATGTCTGCATCGAGGGCGCTGTTGGTCAGGCGCAGCGTCGTGCCGGCGTGAATGATTTGGTTGCTGATCGTTGTCAGATTCGGCGGCTGATTGATTTCATTGACGATGACTGTGAATGCCTTGGTGTCGCTTTGGTTGGGTGTGCCATCATCTGTGACGCGGACGGCAACCATGTTCGTGACTGGTCCCTGAGCTTCGGTTGGCGTCCAGGTGAACGCTCCGTTCGTCGGATTGATGGTCGCTCCGGACGGTGCGCCGGGCTCGAGGCTGAAGGTCAACCGCCTTGGTCGCACCACGGCAAAGTTATCGAGATAAACATTGTAAGCTCCGATTCCATCTGCCGGCACAAAGGCCAGGTGTTCGAGGGCACCCAAACCTGAAGCCGTAGAAAGGATACCATTTCCACCGCTGTAATTTGTGATCGGTTCATCGGGAAAGCTAAAAGTCAAGTTGGTCCAATCCCCCGCCGCAACCGTCCGAATGGGTTTTGGCTGACCCCCGCTCCGATTAGTGACCCCCGCCCACTCGATGCCTCCAGTCGTGCCACCGTCGGATCCCAACGGAGTTCCCGTCGAATTGGTCGTCTCACGCAGGCCCACACCGATCCGCAAAGCTCGGTCAGAATGAACGTCGAAGCGAAGCGCTTTAGTGAAGTCGATCACCGGATTGGGAAAGCTCGATGCGCCGAACGTCGTCAGGCGCAACCACGCGTTGGTGTTAAAGCTCCAGTTAGCCTGCAACGCGCGTGTGCTGGGATTGCCCGGCGGGAAATTGCTCGTCACGCTCGAGAGGTTCGGGGACGAATCCAAAAAGGCAGCGGTCGAGCCTGAGAAGGTTGGTTGGCGAAACAGAATCGACCCGTTCGGACTGCCACTGGCAAAACCTTCGAAACCGGTGATGAGTTGCACCGCGTCTGGAGCCGTGGCCGTTGCGGTGAACATCAATGTCTGTCCTTCATTGAGAGTGACGTCACTGATGGGCGCGAGCACCGGTGGGGGATCCGGCTGGGCCGGCATGACGCGGTCCAGCCAGTTCTCCGCCGCCCAACCGATGAGATTATCGCTCCATTGAACTTTCCACCACGTGTAACCCAAACCGTCCGACACGACGTGCACCGGCCCATCGATGATCGTTCCGGTGGCGCCTGTGTTTTTGCTGCCGACTTGCGGACAGGCCACGCCGTTACTGATGCCACCGTCTCCACACAGGCGGACGGGCAGTGCGCTTATGCCGACGACTCGGACATCGTCCCCAGCGACCAAAGGAGCCCCCTGAACGAGCATGAGGTTCGGATAATAGTGTTGCAGGATCCAAATCCAATCCCTGCGTGGCTCACCGTTCGTGGCGGTCGTATCTGAAAAATCGTTTCCCGGAAACTTTAACCCTGTTGCCCACTTGACGGAACCCCACTGACACATGCCGCGGCCATGCCCGAATTCCGGTTCACCGGCGCAAACCGGGTCGTAAAGACAGCCGCCGCCGGGGGCAGTGTAGCCGTCGCCGCAAGGCATGCCCAACTGATTGTTCTCGGAGGAGTATTCGGTCAATCCGCGCGGAATACTAAAAGTGGAATTGACCATGACGTAACTGGTGGTCTGATTGACGGCGCTATCGGTACTGCTGGAAGTGGAACTCCCATACACCTGGCACGAGGTCGTGGCGCAAATATCGTGATCGCTCCCGCGCGGGTTGTTGACGTAACCAATGGCGTAGGTGCGAACCGCCACAGCCCCGGCTTTGAGTGAATTAATGCCACCGGTATAATTGTTCCAGGAAGCAAACCATTCCCGCGGCAGCGAGCGACGGCAATAGAGCTCGATGGACACGTACTCGATTGTGCCATTGGTCAGCAATACGCGGATCGTCCAAGGCACTCGAACCGTGAAATTGCTGGATGTCGAGGATGCCAATACAGCGCCTGAAGCGTTCCAGCCGGACGATTCTCCAGGCGGAGCGGATGCATTCGACGCCACGGCTGTTGGGAGGCGGCGCAACCGGTGGCGACGAGCACTATCGTCGTTGATTACCCTCTTGCCTTGCCCTTGCCTCAGACGGATTTGGTATGCCCAGTCACCATTGGGCCACAGTTGGAGTTGTCGGTATTCCTCGGCTGTGTAACCCGGCTTTTCGAACGTCAAGCATGTTTGCGACGAATCTCCTTCCCTTTCGGGCGGCAACGACACGGCGATTTGGAAAAACCCGCGTGCGTCGGTCCAGGCTTCCACGCCGCTGGGATCGGAGCGCACCTTGACACCCTCCAGCGGAAAGCCCAGCGCGTCATCGACCGCAAATCCCAAAAAGATCGTGGCATCTGGTCGTCGCAGCGCGGCAATGTAATTCAACTCCACTTCCCGCGGCACGTCCAAAGGATCAAGCAGAAAGCGAATTGCCCTGTCCGTTTGCCCTTCCAACGCAATAACACCGGACAGAGACCGATAGCCGTGCGCGTGGACAGTCAAAGTGCACGAGCCACGCTTTGCGGCTGGAAAGTCCAGGTGGATCCGTCCGCGGCTTAGCCCTGTTTTCACGTCCGAAGAGTTTATGAATGCCTCCTGGGGATTGACGCTGTACCCCGTCGCACTATCGATAACTTGCACGAAGATACGGCGCATGTCGGCGCCTGAAGATTTATCCTCCTGCGCCGCTTCAACTGAGAAACAAGCGGCGCTGGCAATGAGCATGCTGACGATAACCCTGATGAGTCTGGCGAGCATGATTGCGCATAATGTGCCAGAGCTCCGTCGTTTCGCCAGCCCCAGTTTGCGGACTTAGTGCAGCATCGGCAACGGATTAGGCTCGCGAATCAGTTTTGCATCAAGATCGAGATAGAACTCGAGTCGTTTCGTCGTCTCCGCGTCATCAATGGCCCGGGCCATCAGGAGATAAGTGGCGTAATGATTGCCTTCCGACTCCACCAGGCCGCCATAGAACCCGGACAGTTCGGCATCGGTCTCTTTCAAGGCCGCGGCCAGGATCTGAAATTTTTCGCAACTCCGCCCCTCGATGAGCGCGCAACAGATCAAATGGTCGATGACCTGATGGCGTTGGCCATTGCGAATCGAACGCATCAATCCGCTGATCCACGGACTGGAATACGGCTGGCTGAAAGGAATGCCTCGTTTCTTGAGAAGATTGAGAACCAGTTGAAAATGCTCCAACTCTTCGATGGCAATGGCGTTGAGATCCTCCACCCGGCTGTATAGATCGCGGTATTTCTCAAGATTCAGCGCCGTGGTAGCCGCCTTTCGTTCCAGATGCGCATGGTCCACCAGCACGGCGGGCACATTTTTCAGGACTTTCGGCAGCCAGCCCGGAGCAATGGGTTCGTGAAACAGCAGCATTCTTGTCTCTTACCGTGATGGGGGCGCGACGCAAGCGTCAAAAGCGTTCATGGAAGCATTCTGCCAGCCCTCGGATTTCCGTGCCGAAATCTCATGCTTTCGTACCGGTTATGTATGGATTTCCAAGATTGAACACTGTATTCTGGTTCCTGTCGATACCGATGGCGATATTGAGGGTAAAGTTCATTTTCAATTTGATTCGGGTGGCAGAACGTTTCTTCAGCGGGGTTCCCCAACCCCCACCTCCTTGGCGTCTGTTGCCCGAATCTTCTTTTATCCAGTTGATTCACAAGCTCAAATGCCCCAGCGCCAGTAACCCATAAAAGGTATATTCGCAATCCAGCGCGTCGTCTCCCCAATGGCCATGAAAGCCTCCTTCGGCGGTCCAGAGCGTGTCGATGAAGTCCAGGCAGGACTCTTTGACGTGCGCAAAAGAGACTTGCAGTCCTGCCAAGGCGTGAAGCGCCGTGGCAGTGGAAAGCAAGTCGGGCATGGGCGCATTTGGAGCCGCTAGAAATCCACCCTCCAGATGACACCGGGCAAGCAGCCAATTGGCCACCGATTGATTGATGGGCACGTCCAGATTGCGCAAGACTGTGACGGCAGCGGCGGTCGCGTTGGTCGAGCCGCTTTTGAGGTGCGGTTCGTTCGCCCATGCCCCGTCGCCGGTTTCCAGGAATTTCAGGCACTGAACCAGCCTTAAGGGTTCAGGAAGCTCGCGTTTCAAATCCTGGTATGCGCCGAACGCCAAGAAACAGCCGTAGGCTGTTCCAAAGGCGCTAGCTGCTGCAGGATTATAACCACCATCCTTGCTGCGGAATTGTTCAACACGATTAAGAATGCCATCCACGAACGGAACGCGAAGAGAGATGTCTTGGCCGACTGTCGGAGAAATAGCTGCCCAACATCGCGCAAGGCAGCAGAGATGAACGAAGTCCAAGCCTTCACCTTCTCCAAACGAGCGCAAAAAATTCTCTACACGTTCGATACTTTGGGCTTGTAAGGCAACCAGGCCGTCGATGCCAAAGACGGCGTAGTAGAGGTCACTCTTGCCAGTTCTATCCTTGAATCCTCCATCTTCGTTTTGTTGGCAGCGTAGAAAGCCTTCGACCAGCTCAACCGATTCGCCGAGAAGTTTGGGAGCGAGCCGGGCGACTTGGAGCATCTCGAGACGAAGGCTCATGCTCAGCCTTCTCGATGAGCCTGATCACGGAGCAATCTTGCGAGATCCGTTTTGCCGATTCGTTTCTCGGCAATGCCAATCATGGCATCGTAAAGCTTCCGCGAATCAAAAGCGGTCTCAACGCCATTTAAGGCCAGGAAGTTTAAGGCGGCGGCAACAGCCGTGCGCTTATTACCATCAAGGAAAGCCTGTGCCTCGGCAATGTGAAAAGCGTACGCAGCAGCGATGTCGAAAAGGTCGCCCCGCCCATAATAGTAGGTATTCAGCGGCTGATTGACTGCTGCTTCCAATCCACCGCGATCGCGAATGCCCATCGTGCCACCATAACGAGCGATTGATCGGGAGTGCAGGAACTCAACAGCGTCAACAGACAGGAACTGAGGCTCAATCACTGCGCCAGCTTTCGGAACAGCTCATCGTGCTGATCAAACACCTTTTCTGCACTGGCTTCCAAAGCTTGACGATCCACATACCGGACCCCTTCTGGTCTGGTTTCGGACACATTCATCTGATGGACGAAATTTACCACCGCGGCCTTTTCGTTTGGCGGCAAGGCTTTGATCTGTTCGATGATCTCGGCAGCACTCACAACTCGAAGATACTCGAAGCCCGCTAACAGGCAAGGCTGCAACCGGTTTCCAAGTAGGGGGCTAATCAGCTAACCAGTTACGTAGCGGCGTCTCGGCAGAGATTGTCTCAAAACTCATATTCGGTAGGGCGAGCGTGGCGAGCGTGGGCGAGCGTGCTCGCGAGCCTTTGGATTTCCTGGAAAAGTGTGCTCGCGGGGACGCTCGCACTCCCGTCAGCAAGAGTCTTGAGACAATCTCTACCGAACGCCGCTACGCTCAAGAAGATGGTTACGCCGCCTTGCGCTTCAGCGCGTTGAACGGCCGATTCGCGGGCAAATCGAACTCGCCGCGCACCGCCACGTTTGCCGGATCGCCGGGAGGAAATTCTCCATCGATCACGTATTGCAGCTCGATACGCTCATCCTTGATCGCTTCG
>Ga0137465_1000203_pt1 | contig 40192 bp, 61 predicted proteins | sample EasRivERMGT828_2_FD_104906 | JGI IMG/M metagenome (GOLD analysis project Ga0137465, IMG submission 104906) | Soil microbial communities from meander-bound floodplain in the East River, Colorado, USA - East River MetaG ERMGT828_2 | ecosystem: Environmental > Terrestrial > Soil > Floodplain ... | reverse complement strand
GTTCACGCCTGGGACGGGGACTACGTTAGAGCTCGGCAATGTGGCTGCGGTTGAGGGGCTGGGTACTGCTTACAGTGCCGGGTCGGCATCTGCGATAGCGGCTGGTGTTGCGACAGTGTTTTTCCATCTTTACGGACCTCGCGATTTACAGGTTGGGGCCGGCGGATGGGCAGAAGCGGCCGAGTTTTCCGCGTTGGATGATGCGCAAGGTACAGAGTACCAATTTCAAACCGGCGCCGGTTCTTTGACGGGCGATGGTTCTGGCGAAAGCCCTACTGTGTACAACATCGCGCAGCTTGCGATATTCGATGAGGCTGAGTTAGGAGGAGAACCTTCGACTGGGCCTGTAGGGTTGATCTCACAGCGCAACCGCCGGCATATCGGGCGCGCCATGTGATAGACTTTTCCGTGCTGCGAGAGTGGCTTAAAGAGGCCGAGTGGCGACACAAGCACGGTCCAGGAACCGATTACTGGGTATGGGACGTCAGCGAAAAACTACCCGGATGCGCGCGCGCGTTCTTTCTCAAAATCTGCCCTGGTGGCATGGTGCATAAGCACGTTGACGGTGGGCAGACAGTGACCACCCACTATTGCGTGGAAACCAATGACCAAGCCGTGATGGTGTTCGGGGGTGAGGAAATCCGCTTGAAGCCTGGCGAGTCTCGAGTCGTTGACCGCACGATAGAACACTACTCAGAGAACAACGGCGACACCGACCGTATTCACCTGCTAGTCGAGGTAGCCAAATAATGGTAGCCGGTGTCCTTGTCGCCAACCTCGTCAGCAGTAAGCGTCTAGAGATACGAAACGGCGAGCAACGAATCGTCGTTGATCGAAAGCGCGAGTCGTTGTTTGTACCATTCGTCGGCGAGATGCGCGCTAGGTTCCGTGGGGACCGCGTGTATATACTGCTCGGGTCAAAAATGCTAGAAATGACCACTCCGATAGCAGCTAAGGTGGGGTTTGCTCTTACAAAGAACGGCGGCGCCTGTTTCTACCAGGGTGACGTTGTTTCGTTTCAGATCGGGGGAGAGGAATTCTGTTTGTTGCCCGAGACCGCCCTACAGCTTGGCGGAGTCATGCTGAGAAAGACAGACCGGGCGGATGATTGGCAACGCGAAAACCCTAGGAGGGTAATGCAATGATCGGGCGAATGTATGGATTTGGAATTGAAGCGCAAGCGCAGACGACGGCGAAAACACTGATGGAGCTCGCCTCGGCGGCTGATGGTGTGACGCTGCTAGAGAGAGCGAATATCGGGCAGTCGAGTTTCGACACGTCTGAGAATCTTTCGGCCAGAATTCAGCGCATCACGACAACGGGTACGGGCACGACCTCGACGTCGGGTGTAGCGCCGTTCCAAGTCGGTGACGCTGCTTTCGGTGGAGTGCTCGAGACCAACTCGACGATTGAACCGTCGTACACCGCGAGCACCGTCCTGGTAAGCCAAGGGTTCAACTGTCTATCCGGTTGGTTGTGGACGCCGGCCAATGACGACGAAGTGGTTGTGATCTCGCCGTCTGCGTTGGTGGGGATCAAGCTCAACACGACCGCGACCAGCATGACCTTTGACTACGGGATGACCTGTCGAGAAATCGGCGGCTAGTCAATGGCGAAGCTCTCAGTAGGGCAGCGGGTTGAGATCGCTTTTAACCCGCAGACCCCTGATCCGCGCGTCCCGCAGCAGTGTGCTCCTTGGGTAGACAGCAAGGGCAGGCAGCACGCGGCAGCTCCTGGTATTGGCGTGTACCAGACCAAGGCGGATCACGGCGAGGTTTTAGAAGTCCTCGAGAGCGCGGATGGGTGCTCTTACCTCGTCGCCGTTGAACTGTCGCGACCGTACGAGAGAAGCGGAAAGACGCTGTATGCCAACTCCGTGAGGCAGCGTGTTATACCGGAGGCGAAACTCCGTGCATTGAGCTAGCAGATGGCCACAACCGGCAACGTATTCCCCACTGCCGGCGCTACCGTAGACCGTGCTGGGTCTACGCTTTGGACCAATCCTGGCAACGTCGTTAGCGATAACGCGACGAATGCCACTAGCACGGTTCCTACTGACTACCTCGTAACGTCCGGTTACGGGTTCACGATTCCGCTAGACGCGACGATTCTCGGCGTCACGGTTCGTATCGAGATGTCGGAGACCGGCTCCGGCTCGTCGAACTACATTCCGCAGTTACACAGCAACACGACGCCCACTCTCATCGGCGCGGCGAAAAGCGCGATTACCATCACGACTGGGCCGACGATCTCGACCAGCGGTAGTGCGACAGACCTTTGGAGCGCGGCGCTAACCCCAGCGATCGTCAACGCGGCCGGGTTCGGCGTTTCGATCTGGTCAACCGACACGATCAACGGCCTGCAGTGCGATTTCGTCACAATCGCGATTGAGTACTCGGTTCCGAACCTGTGGGATGGCCGGGTCAACTTCCGCAAGCGCAAGAACTACACCAATCGGCGGCTACAGCAGCTCAAGCTACACGAGACGGACGAAGTAACCGTCCCGCCATCGGCTGATCGGACGCTAGAGGTTCCGTTTCAGACCCGCTTTACCCGCGTCAGGCGGGCTCTGTCGATTGGTTGGGGCGATGCGCTCACTGCCCAAATCCCACAGGTTCCGCAGCCCGTCACAGCTTGGATGGAGCCGATTACCAATCGTCGGCGGGATATCAGCCGACTTAACCGGCCTCTTCCGCAGGCAGAGCAGATCACCTACCCCGAAACGCCCCCTGCGGCGACGGTCGGGTCAGCGGTTACCTTCAAGACGCGAATAGTCCCGTCGCGCCGGCAGTATTCGATTGGGTGGACGCCAGGAATGGTGGCGCCGCCGGTCGTCGTCGTGGAGCAGCCTGTATCGGCCTGGCTGCCTACGTTGGTCATTCGGCGAAAGGAAACCAGACGCAAGCTCATCGTACTGAGTCACAAGGAAATCGAGCAGTACACGCCCCCGGTAATCGCTTGGTTCGAGCCGCCGAAAGCCATCAAGGTCGAATACCGCCGTGTTTTGCAGCAGCTCTTGTTTATCAAGCTGCCCCCGGCGATTGGGCCGCCAGCCTGGGCAACATATCAGCGCGCTCCGACCTCTCAGGATAGGCGCCTACTGCGACTCCCGCAGCACGACAGTTATCCTCAGACGCCGCCCTACCCGTCCTGGCTCGAGCCCAAGACCAATCGAGTCAAGCGGTCGCGCAAGCTGCAAAAGCTTGGGCATCCTGACCTCTCACCCGCTACACAAATCCTCCCAGCCTTTGAGCCGGTTGGATTCCATCGACGCCGAGAGACGACCAGAACCCTCAGGCTAGAGCAGGAGCTCAACTACTACCCAGCTACTCCTCCGCCAGAGGTTCCCTTCCCGTCATGGGGTGGACTGGCGACGAACCGGACAGGCCAGTCCAGGAAGCTGCAGAGCCTACCGGAGCTCAACGTCTATCCGGCCACGCCGGTTGTGACTACGGTCGAGATTACCGCGGTCACGCTTGTTACCCAGAAACGCCGCAAGTCACGTCCGGGCATATTCCAGACCGGTGGACAACTGGTAGAGGCGCACCCCGAGCCGTCGCTGCTCAATTTCTCGCCCACTGGCTACCACTTCCGGAGGGACATCAAGCGGACCTTACAGCCACAGGCTCCGCAGATCACTTACCCACAGACCCAGCCGATTCCGATAGCGGCGCTCATTGTCGTTAACAACAAGCGTCGCAAGTCACGCCCTGGGATATTCCAAACTGGTGGCTTGTTGGTCGAGGCTCACCCTGAGCCTTCTACTTTCAACTTCTCGCCGACCGGCTATCACTTCAGACGAGCGACTGAGAGGAGATTACAGCCGGCAGATCCTCAACTGCTGTTCCCGGCCACTCCGCCGATCACAACGACCGCATTTACGCTCACCGGGTATCACTTCCGCAAAGCCACAGAGCGGAGGTTACAGCCTGCTGATCCGCAGTTGCTGTATCCGGCCACCCCTTCTACCCCAGAGCAGTCGCCAACAGCCTACCTGCCTACCGGCTACTACTTCCGAAAGGCTACTGCGAGGCGGCTGCAGGAACAGGCTCCGCAGATCACTTATCCACCGACTCCGGCAGTGGTCGAAGAACCGCGGCTAGGTGGGGACGACAGGATCAGGCGCAAGAGCCCACACAAGGGCCACGACAAGAAGCGCGCGCAACTCAAGATCACCGAAGAACAACGGTTACTGGCCGACATTCGGCGCATGTACCGCCAGCTCCAAGGCATTGAGGAACTAGCGCCACAAGCCGAAGCGATCCTTGCACCTATCGTTCAGCGTGACGAATCGCTCGAAGCCTACACCGCGGTTAAGCTCAAGCTGATCGAAGCACGGCTCGAAAGCCTCGCAAGTCTCGGAACCGAGGCTGAAATTGCCCTGCGTTTGCTGTATCGTGAGCTTGAAGAGATGATCGAGCGCGACGATGAGGACGCAGTGTTGCAGGCGCTTGCGCTGTTGCTATAAGTCACTGACTCGTCAAATATCTACCGATAGACTATGTCTAGAACCAAGGGCAGCAAGAACAAAGTAGGCAGCACCGCCAAAGACAACATCGTTGCGGTGTTCGACTTGATGGGCGGTCGCAAGCAAATGGCCAAGTGGGCCGCGTCCAATGAGACCGAGTTCTACCGGCTCTATTCCAAGCTGATCCCCGTGGAGCAGCATGTGTCAGGGTCTCTAGGCACCTACGAGGCAATCCCCGTTGAGCAGCGTGATGATCTCGTCGCTAACCCCGTGGAGAGCACAACCGGGGCCGCAACTAACGGCCATCAAGCGACACACCATTGACGAGCTGTTCTATGGTGGTGCTGTAGGCGGTGGCAAGAGCGACTTTCTGATTGGAGACTTCGCCCAAGACGTGCCCAGCCCTTGGGGCTCTCACTGGCACGGCATCCTGTTCCGTAAGACTTATCCCGAGCTCGAAGACCTCATAAGCCGCAGCCAGGAGATTTACCCCGGTTGGTTCCCTGGTGTTCAGTGGCTAGAGTCAGACAAAACGTGGCGCTGGCCCAATGGTGCAACGCTCAAGATGCGGTATCTGGAGTCAAGCACTGACTGGATGCGCTACTGGGGTCACGCCTACACGTGGATTGGATGGGACGAGCTTCCTACTTGGACTGACATGCTGGCCTATACCAAGATGAAAGCCAGGCTCAGGTCCGCACATCCGGTGCCTAACAAGCGCATTCGAGCTACAGGCAACCCAGGCGGGCCAGGGCATCACGCGGTCAAAATGTACTGGAAGATCGACCAGTATCCGCTCGGTGGGCATGTGTTCGAACAAGGCGGTATGAAGCGGCTGTTCATCCGTTCACGCTTGCAGGATAACCAGCTATTGCTCGCCAATGACCCGAAGTACTCCGAGCGCCTAGCTGGCTTGGGCAGTCCTGATCTAGTCAGGGCGTGGCTCGAGGGCGATTGGAGCGTGGTTAGCGGGGCCTTCTTTCCTGAGTTCAGCTCCGGGCACATCCTCGAGCCCTTCGAGATACCTAAACACTGGGTGCGGTTCCGCTCGATGGACTGGGGATCGGCTAAGCCGTTCGCTGTTAACTGGTGGGCAGTGAGCGATGGTGAGTTACCCGAGGTTCCACGTGGAGCGATGATCAACTATCGCGAGTGGTACGGGATGCAGGAAGGGCAGCCGAACGTGGGTCTTAAGCTCACTGCCGAGGAAGTGGCGGACGGTATCTTGCTGCGTGAGGCACAGGACGAGAAGATCGATATGTCGGTCCTAGACCCTTCCGCCTTTGCGGTGAACGGTGGGCCGTCGATTGCTTCACGGATGGCTGGGCGGAAGGCGTACTTTCAGCTCGCCGACAACAAACGCGTGTCGCAACGTGGAGCGCTATCGGGGTGGGATTTGGTGCGTCATAGGCTGAAAGGGGACGATGCACCTATGATATATTTCTTCTCGACGTGTACCGAAACCATTAGGACGCTTCCAGCGTTGCAGCATGACGAGATGAGACCCGAGGACGTGGACACGGACGGCGAGGACCATGCGGGGGACTCGGTTCGGTATGCCTGTTCATCTAGGCCGTGGATACGCAACGCTGCTCACACTCCGCCTCCCAAGTTCCCGATACAGCAGAGCGTGCGCGAGATCATCGACGGTCGGCGGCGCAAGAGGCTAGGCGATGGCTGACTCAGACGTTAGCGAGTTCCACGCCAAGACCACTGCTGAAGTGGAGGCCAAGCCGCAGGGCGTGGTCAAGCGATGGCTGTCAGAGATCGAGATTTACGACAAGAGCCACGCTGACTGGCACAAGGAAGCCAAGCGCATTTGGGACATTTACGAGGGCAAGGAATCCAAGGCCAATAGCTTCAATATCCTGTGGTCAAACACCGAGACCCTAGCGCCTGCTGTCTACAACTCCACGCCTAACCCAGACGTTCGCAGGCGGTATCGGGACAAGGACCCTGTAGGCAAAGCTGCTGCCACGGTGATCGAGCGGGAGTGTTCATACCAGCTCGACCAGTACGACTTTGACGCCTCGATGCACGATCTGGTGTTAGACGTGCTGATTGCTGGCCGTGGCGTGTCGTGGAAGAAGTACGAGCCCTCTTTTGCACCCCAGACAGCACCCACTGCTGGAGACGCCAATGCACAAGTACCTCAGGAGCCTGCAGCACCCTTAGAACGCATCACGGACGAGACGCTCGAGAACGAGCACGTGCAGTGGGACAAGTTCCGCCATGGTCCGGGTAAGCGATGGAAGGACGTCACGTGGGTATCTCGTGACCATGACTTCACCTACGATATGGCTGCGGAGAAGTTCGGCGAGGAAGTAGCCGACCTGCTCGAGTTCAGCGACACGGAAGGTTCGGTCAAGAAGGCCGACAAGGACGAGACGAAGCGCATTTTCAAAACTACTGTAATCCACGAGATTTGGGACCGTGACCAGCGCAGAGTGCTGTTCATTGCGCCTTGCTACAAGGAACAACCGTGTCTAGTCGTTGAGGACCCTCTCAAACTTCGTGGATTCTATCCGTGTCCACGTCCAGTGTTTGCCGTGCACAACTCACGCACGCTTGTACCTACTCCACCCTATCGGATGTACGAGCAGCAGGCCAAGGAGCTTGACCGGGTATCGGGGCGGATTAACAAGATCATTGAGGCCCTAAAGGTTCGAGGCGCTTACTCTGCGAACCTGCCCGAGGTAGCCAATATCCTCGGAGCTTCAGACACCGACATGGTGCCTGTGGCGAACGTGTCGGAGGTTGCCTCATCGGGCGGGCTGGACAAAGCCATCTGGCTCATGCCTTTGGACGTGCTCAAAGGGGCGTTGGACTCGCTCTATCTCGCACGTGATCAGATCAAAGCGACCATCTACGAGATTTCAGGTATCGGCGACATCATGCGGGGGATTACAGACCCCAACGAGACCAAGGGCGCCCAGGTGCTCAAATCTCAGTGGGGATCGCTTCGCTTACAGAAGATGCAGCGCGAGGTCCAGCGATACGTTCGGGACTTGACCAGGCTAGACGCTGAGATCATCGCCGAGCGGTTCTCGATGGAAACGCTGATGCAGAGCACGAACGTCAAGCTACCAACGGCGCAGCAGAAGCAGCAAGCGCAGATGATGGCGCAAATGGCTGCCCAAATGGGCCAGCAGCCACCTCCTGAGATGATGGAAGCGCTCGAGCAGCCGTCGTGGGAGGAAGTGATGCAGCTCTTGCACACCGACGCTTTGCGATCCTGCCGGATCGACATTGAAACTGATTCGACGGTGGCCGAAACAGTGACTCGTGACATGGAAGGGCTCACAGAAGTCGTTACGGCTTTGGGTGGCTTGATCGCCGGAGCAGTCCCCGCAGTTCAAGGCGGCATGCTCACAGTCGAGTCGGTTAAGGAGGTGGCTATGGTCATCGTTCGTCGGGCACGCCTTGGGCCGGCTGTAGAGGACGCCATAGACCAAATGAAACCCCCGGCCATGCAAGCTCCACCCCCTGAATTGGCTCAAGGCCAGCAGATGCAGCAGGAAGCGCAGGAGAAGGAGCAGGGGGTCAAGCAGCAGCAAATGGAGCTCGGCTTCCAGCAGCAGGGTATGGACTTGCAGCAGCGCGAAGCTCAGCTAGCGCAGAAAGAAGCCGCCTTCCAACAGCAGCAAGAGCTACAGGCCCGTGATGCTGAGATGCAGAAGCAGCGCGATGAGATGATGGGCGTGGACCATGGGGAGTTTGCGCAGAAGGCTGAGGCAGTCGCTCAACAGCAGCAGCAGGTCGCTGAGGCGGTCGTTCAGGGGCTACAAATGGTCCTTCAGGGGATGCAGACCGTACTTGGGCAGATGCAGCAGTCCACCGAGCAGACCACTGCGGTTACTACGGCTTTGCTCGAGGCGATGAACAAGCCCAAAAAGATCAGTTTCGAGCGTGGCGAGCAGGGTAGGATTACGGGCGCCACGGCGACGATTAACTAGGAGGCTCTATGGCTGACACGGACTTGGCTTTGCTTTTAGACGCGGACTCGACCGGCAACGGAATCCGCATCATTACCCGGACCGGCGGAGCTACGGATACGCTGAGCCACTACTACGTTGTGCCGAGTCAAGGCTACGCCGGCCATGCGCGATGGGTGTCTGTGACTCGCACGGACACGGACGCCGACAAGAACACGGCCATAAGGGCGGCGCTTGCGTAGGAAGTTCGTGCAAGTTCCTGGCGGTGACCTGGTCGAGGTCACGCCTGGCTATCAGGTGCCAAAGCGCGAGGCACCGATGGTGCAGGCTGACTTGCCCGACTACCAGTCGCCGATCGACGGCCGGATAGTCCACGGTCGCAGAGGTAGGCGAGAAGACCTCAAGCGCAGCCGATGCAGGCCATATGAGGGACGAGTTCAAGAGGAACAGGAAGCAGCCCGCCAGCGGGCCTACAACGAGCAACGCGACGATGCGCGGCTAGACGAGCACGCACGCCGAGCCTATTACTGCCTGTCGCCAGATCAGCGCAAGGTTCTTGAGGGACGCTAGGTGCCAGATTCTCGCAACCAGCTGCTAGCCAAACGACTGATGGCGAATCTGTTGCCGGTGGTAGCGCCGCAGAGTACAGGGACGTATCTGCAACCAGATCAGGAAGCGGCTTACCGGCAGTGGATGAACCAAATCGGGCACACCTACGAGCAAGGCTTCGAGGTCAGTCCGCAATACTCTGGGAACAATTACGACTACCGCGGTTTTTATTCCAAGTACGGTGCGGTGCCGTTAGACGCTGGGCAGCATCTCACTGACGAATACAAGCTACCGAGCCATCCGACTTTCAGCGACGAAAGCATCTATGCCAAGGGGCGAGCGGCACCCTATGCAGGCTCGTGGCATGGCGAATACTACACGCCGTCGGCAGTAGTTCAGGCAATGTTTGGCAAGCGTCCGTTTGAGTCAAAATGATGGAGAATCGATGAGCGACACCGAAACGGCCCCGATCGAGACCACTCCCGATCAGGCCATGGAAGCGACGATCCGCGATGAGTACCGCAAGCTAACCACGGAGGCCCCAGCCGATGACACTGCGCCGCAGGAGGAAACGCCCGCCGCCCCCGTCGTCGAAACAGCGAAAGAGCGGGTTCGAGGACCAGATGGAAAGTTCACGAAGGGTGACAAGCCTGCTGACAGCGGAGTGGTTGCGGCTGCTCCTGTTGCCGAGACCAAGCCATACGACGCCTACCCTTCGAGCTGGAAGAAAGACCACGAAACCACGTGGAAAGGCATCCCCGAGCCCGTCCGTGCTGAGATCCACCGACGGGAGCAAGACTTCCTTAGTGGGCTGAAGGAGTACAAGGAACCGGCTGCGTTCGGTAAGGCTCTGGCTGCAGACTTACTGCCGCACCTCGACACGTTCCGCCGGCTGAACACCACTCCGCAGAACGTGGTGCGGGAAGTCATGGGGACGTGGTCTACCTTGGTCAACGGTACGCCCGACCAGAAGCGCCAGGCGTTGTTGCAAGTCGCCAACACATACGGTATACAGTTTCCAGCGGGTGCCGCGCCTTCTCCACAGAATGGCGCACAACCGCCAGCGAGTGGGGTCGATTTCTCGCCTGTTCTACAACGGGTCGAGACTTTGGAGCAGTCGCTGCAGGCCCAACGTGCCGAGTCCGCAAGACTCGAGCAAGAGCGAATGGACGCAGAGATCGGGCAGTTCGGGAAAGACCCGAAGCACGAGCACTTTGAAGCCGTTCGCCAGGAGATGGGCCGATTGATTCAAGCTGGCTCCGCGACGACGCTCGAAGACGCTTACAACAAAGCGATTTGGGCTCAACCGGAGACGCGAGCGAAGCTCTTGGAGAAAGAGACCCAGGAGCGGAGCAAGCGATTAGCGGACGAGGCCGCCGCTGCCAGAAAGGCCGCCTTAGCGAATGTCACACGCCGCGGGACACCCCCGACGGTGCAGAAGCCAGGCTCGATGGACGACACCATACGGTCGGAGTACCGGAGGCTTAACGGCGCCGAGTGACTTAACCATGGTGTCCCACTCACCTAGTTTACGGAGTGACACACCATGGCATCGCCTGGTCAATCAACGCTATTCACCACGTTTACGGAGCTGGTCTCGACGACCTTCCGCAATCACAAGAAAGAGATTGCGGACAACGTTTCGAACCATAACGCGCTGTTCCGTCGCCTTACGGAAAAGGGACGGGTTAGGCTCGAAGATGGTGGATTGTCCATCGTCTGCCCGGTCGATTACGCCGAGAACTCGACGTATACCCGGTACTCGGGTTATGACCCTCTCGACATTGGCGCATCGGACGTCGTCAGCGCTGCGGAGTTTCCGTGGCGGCAGGTGGCGGTCAACATCGCCGCGTCAGGTTTGGAGATTCGCTCCAACTCTGGCGAGAACCGCATCATCAATTTCCTGAAGGCCAAGATTAAGAACGGCCAGCGATCATTGTCGAACGGTCTTTCGTCGGACTTCTACTCCGCGGGCTCGGTCTCGAACCAGATGAACGGCTTGCAGGCGCTCATCGCGGATGCGGGCACGGGTACGGTCGGGGGTATCAACTCGACTAACTTCTCGTTCTGGCAGAACACGGTACAGAGTGCGGCGGCACCGTTGCAGGGTGGTGGCGGTATTACGCCGTCGGCTACCACGATCGAATCCTTGATGTTGCCGCTGTACCTGCGAACGACTCGCGGTTCGGATCAGACGGACCTGATCGTAGCTTCTGAGAACTACTTCACGTTCTACGAGACGAGCCAGACCAGCCTCAAGCGGTACGCGCCGGAGGACAACGGTAAGGGCGGCATGATCTCGATGAAGTACAAGAGCGCGGACGTGTTCCACGACTCGTCGTCATCGGGTATCGCCACGTCGCACATGTACTTCGTCAACACGGACTTCCTCGAGGTGGTAGGCCACCAGGACGCGTGGATGGAGATCATGCCCGAGCTTCGGTCGGTGAATCAGGACGCCATCGTGATTCCGATTCTGACGCAGGCGAACTTGACCGTGAGCAACCGCGCACGGCAAGGTGTCCTTAAGGCCTGATTTTGGCGCTAAATCAATAGGTTAGGAGACAATCAAATGTCAGCAGGTGCAAGTCCGGTCATTGGCGCCAACTTCGACCGTGTTTCCGATGGAACCACGACCAACGGAGAAAACGCCGAGTTTGCTCTCAACACGGAGATCGCCACGTCGGACGGTAACGTCTATCGTTACTGCCAGGCGGGTGCGGCGATTTCCACCACGCTCAACGAGCCCTTTGCGCTCGCGATTGACGAGGACGGTCAAGCCGTTCTGTTGACTGCGGCTCTAGGGCTAGCAGGTCACAGGGTAGGGGTGGCTCCGCGGCAGATCATCGCGGACAACGCCTACTTCTGGGCGCGGATGCGCGGCACGTTCTCGATTCGTGTCACGGCTTCCACGGCGGCGGATGTGTTGCTCGGCATCGGGGGTGTGGGTGCTTCGGGCCGTTTGGCCTCGAGCGTCACGGCTTCCGCGGGCAACATGGTGGTTCAGGGTCTAGTGATCACCGCGGCGGCTTCGGCCTCTGCGTCGGCGGGCAACACGATCCGCACGGCTCTGGCGACGTGGCCCCTAGCCACGACGGCGGTTGCCGATTAATGGTCCTGCAGTCGGGGTCATTGCCGGCGGGTGGAAACTCGCCGGCCTTTTTAGAGCTCCCGGTCAACAACGACCGGGAGTCGATCATACGGAACATCACGCACAACGTCGGGCTCGGGCTTGCGGAGCTCTCCCAGCACGCGTGGCGCGAACGGCCCCTTCTGGTGGTCGCTGGCGGGCCATCGCTCCCTGACTACATCGGCGTTATCCGAGCGTTTCTCCCCGACTGTGACGTGCTCTCGATCAACGGGGCGTACCGCTTCCTGCGGGAGCAGGGGATTGAGTCCGATCACTTTGTGATGATCGACTCGCGGGCCTCGAACGTCGCGCATGTGGCAGGGGCTTCCTACCGCACCAATCACTGTCTAGCGTCACAGGTTCATCCGTCGGTGATGGACGAGCTGGCGGACAAAAGAGTGACGATGTTCCACCTGGGCACGCAGACCGCACGGGATGCGTTGGTGGGGGATTTCAAGTTCATCACGGCACCTATTGGGATGGCGAGCATTCATGCGGTCTATGTGGCTGCTGCGCTCGGCTATCGCACACAAATGCTGTTCGGCTACGACTTCAGCGGCAAGCACGCCTTCCCGCAGCCGCAGAACGACGAGGACCGGCACCTCTCGATAAAGCTAAACGGTAAGACGTTCCTCACCACGTTAGCGATGGCGAGGACGGCGGAGCAGTTCGCGAAGGCGTTGGGGCCGGTGCTGCGGACGTGCGATCTCGACGTGCGGTTGTACTCCGACGGGCTGCTGTCAGAGATGATCAAGGTCGCGACGTCTGACGTTCCTGCTGAGATCAAGGAGCGGGACAAGTACGAGAACATCTGGACCTTCGGCGATTACCGTACGGTGTCGCCTGGGCTTCGATACGTGGACGAAGCGATCGATCACATGGCGCCAGAGCCAGGCTCGTCTATCGCTGACTTCGGCTGTGGGACTGGGCGTTGCACTAAGTGGTTCGCGGACCGCGGCTATATGGCTGTGGGAGTGGACATCGCCTCCAACTGTCTCGAGGAGGACGTGCCCTTCGTGCAGTCTCCTCTGTGGGACGCCGAGAAACTGCCCAATGTTGACTACGGCTTTACCACAGACGTGATGGAGCACATCCCGACCGACAAGGTTGAGGACACGTTGAGGGCCATCCACGGGGCGTGCGCGAAGGGCTGTTACCTGAACATCGACACGATCCCCGATAGCTTCGGGGTGTTCATCGGTCAGACGTTGCACATGACGGTTCGCCCCGCGGAGTGGTGGACCGAGAAGCTGCGAGCGATCTGGCCCTACGTGAAGCGCGTCAGGTTAGAAGACCCGCAGCAAGCGGTGTTTGTTTGTCGGAGGGACTATGCTGAATCGTAGACACGGGATGCCGATCAATGCCATCGCATCGGCAGTACCGATTGCGCGTCCCTGTTTGCTCTTGGGGTTCTATGTGAACTCGACGAGCTCTGGGACCTTGGTTATTCACGACTCCGCTTCGGCCAGCACGAATAATGCGATCAGCGGGACCATCACTCCAGCGATTGGGTATCACCACTTCCCGGCGTCTCTAGGAGCGGGGTTGCGATTCGTGGTAGGTGCCACGATCAACGTCACGTTCTTCGCGATCCCGATAGGGTGATGCGATGTTAGAAAACAATTTCGGGACGGCGATCAACGCTTCTGCTTCGGCTGCACTCGTTGCGCGGCCGTGTCAGATGCTCGGCTTTTATGTGAACTCCACCAACGCGGGGACGATCGTCATTCACGACTCGCCGTCCACGGGGACTAACAACGCCATTACCGGAACCATTACCCCGGCGATTGGGTGGAGGGAATTCCCGGTGTCGTTGAGTACTGGACTACGAGTCGTCATCGCGGGAACAGCTCTAGATATCACTGTGTTCGTCAAACTGTAGGAAACCACAATGAACATCGCTGTCATGCAAGCCAGACCCCCGTACGTGATTTACGAGGAACGCTCCGAGGAGGACCGCAACGCGACGATTGCCGCTGGTCGATTAGTCATGAAATCTGTGGACTACGCCATCATCCGGCAGATTGGCTCGAAGGACACAGTAGAGAAAATCGCCACCGAGTGGTTGGACGACAACGACCGTCTAGCGGGGAGTGGTGGATTGCCCAATGAGTGGGCGATCGGTTTTCGCAAGCGGTACAACCAGTGGAAGGAAGGCCGCGAAGCCCCCCCCGAGGGGTTTCCGCTGAAAGACTGGGCGTCAATCACCAAAGCCCGAGCGGAGAACTACGCGCAGATGGGCGTGTTCACCGTTGAAGACGTCGCAGGGATGAACGAGGAGTCTATGCAACGGGCGGGGATGGGGTCACGAGCCGACAAGGATCGGGCACAGGCGTTTCTCGACTCGCGCTTGTCGCACGGCAACTCCGAGCAGTTAGCGGCTTTGCGAGCAGAAGCAGCGGACAAGGATATCCGGATCAAGCAGCTCGAGGACCAGCTTGCGAACCTCGTTTCGCGGTTGGATGGATTCGAGGAAAAGCGTGGTCCAGGTAGACCGAGGAAAGTCGCTGAGAATTAGCCATGACGGCTCTTTCCATCATCCAGACGACGTGCGTTGAGATCGGGCTACCGAATCCGACTAGCGCTCTGTCGTCCACCGATCCTCAGATCATGCAGCTTGTTAGGCTGTTGAACAAGGAAGGGAAAGAGCTATCGTCTCGGTACGCGTGGCAGGTGCTGATTCGTGAGGTGACGTTCCTCACGTTGGCTACTGAGTCTCAAGGGACTATTGCCTCGATCATCACCGCAGGGGATGTTGGGCACACGTTCCGGTACATCGTCAACGACACGATTTGGAACCGTGACCGCATTTGGCCGGTGTTAGGTCCGAAGTCACCCAAGCATTGGCAGGCGTACAAGGCGTTTTCAGTCACTGGGCCGATCAGCGAATACCGAATCCGCGGCAATACGCTGCTCTTCTCTCCGGTCCCTGCAGCCGGGGAGACGTGCGCGTTTGAGTACGTGGACCGCATGTGGGCCACTGACACATTAGGGACGACGTACAAGCAAGCGATCACGGTCGATAGCGACGAGATGCTGCTAGACGAAGACATCATGCAGCAAGGTCTGTTGTGGCGGTGGCGAGCAGCCAAGAAGCTCGACTACACCGAGGACTTCGTGACTTACGAGCGAATGGTTGCCGATGCCATGGCGAGGGATGGAACCAAGCCAACGCTTTCGATGATGGGCTCGACTGGGGAGTATCGGCCATTCGTGGTCGTTCCCGTCGGTTCATGGAACGTCTGATGCGACAGCCAGCCTACTCAGTCCGCCGCGGCGCTCCGGTCTCGAAGCAGGTTTCGTTGCCTGCTCCGGTTGGTGGACTTAACGCTCGAGACTCCGTGGCGAACATGGACGAGACCGACGCACTTGTCTTGGACAACTTCTTTCCGACTCCGACGAGCGTTGACGTTCGGCTGGGGTATGACCCGTACGCTACTTTCACAGGGCAGTGCGAGACGATCATCGTTTACTCAGGCTCAGTGGCTACGAGCGTTTTCACCGCGGTCGTGAACGGTTCTACACGTTCGATCTTCAACGGCACCGCTGGTGGAGCTCTGTCGGTTCCGGTAGTCGGCGGCGCCGGCGCCACAGTTCAAGCGGTCACCTCGACTCGGTATGATTACCAGAACTTCGGCACCATCGGTGGGCAGTTCGCGGTACTGGTGAACGGTGCAGACTCGGCCTTGCAGTACGACGGTTCGACGTGGACCGTTTCTACTATGACCGGAGTGACTACGGCGGACCTGTTCACCGTCGCGGTGTACGAAGATCGGTTGTGGTTCGGCGAGAAGAACAGTTTTTCGGTTTGGTACTTGCCGGTCCGATCAATTACCGGGGCGCTCACCGAGCTCAACCTGGCTTCGCTGTTCAAGCGCGGTGGACGGCTGCACTCGATTGTGACGCTTACCGACTCGCTCAATGACCTCGTGGATTACATCGCCTTCGTTTCGACCGAGGGGGAAGTAGTTGCGTTCGCTGGTACTGATCCAGCGTCTATTACCACTTGGTCTCGAGTGGCGCACTTCGTCATCGGCAGGCCGGTACAGCAGGGTAATCGCGTTTGGACGAAGTACGGAGCTGATGCTGTCGTGATGTGCGCGGACGGTGCTTATCCGCTCCGAGCGACGATAGCAGCGCAGAAGTATGACCCTACCCTGTCAGTCACGGACAAGATACGGAAGCTCATCACGGGTGACGTGCTGATCCACGGCGGGAGGTTCGGCTGGCAGATCATGACTCATCCCACCGGGTCAAAACTCATTGTGAACGTGCCGACGAACGAGAACGTCGCAGCTAGACAGTGGGTCATGAACATGCAGCATGGCTCGTGGTGCAAGTTCACCGGCTGGAATGCGTTCTGTTTCGAGGTCTCGCGCGATCAACTGTACTTCGGCGGTAACGGTGTTCTAGCCAAGGCGGATATCGGGCACCAAGACGATGACCTAGACATCACGGCGGACGGGAAGCAGGCGTTCAACTACTTCAAGTCCCGCGGTCGAGGAAAGCTCGTCACCATGATTCGTCCAATCCTTGCGATTGGCGGTCAAGTGAACATGGCAGTCGATATCGACGTGGACTACGAAGACACCCCACCGACTGTCATGCAAACCATCGGTGTAGGGTCAGGTAATGACCCGTGGGGCGGGATTTGGGACGTGACCTGGGCGGGGGCTACGGAAGCCTTTGTGGACTGGCAGACGGCTGTAGGCTACGGGGCTGCGATTGCTCCACGCTTGCGACTGCAGCCGATCGACGTTAACGCTTCGTGGTCCGCGACGGATCTCGTCTACGAAGAGGCGAGAGGGCCGGCGATATGATCTGCTTCGACCGTGACCGTTGCCTGGCTTTTGCCGAGAAGATTCTGAGCAATCGGGAATGGGGACCGTGGTCGCAGGCGATTGGCTACGAGCGAAACGGAGAACTGCTAGCCGTGGCGGTCTACAATAACCTCTCGGAGTCCGATATCTCGATGCACGTTGCTGCTTTGCACGGTCGCAAGTGGTGCGTGCCTGAGTTCCTGTCGGCGGCGTTCCGGTATCCGTTCGTGCAGCTCGGATTGCGACGTGTCACTGCGTTCGTTCCGGCAACCAACGAACGGGCGTTGAAGCTCGATCGGCACTTGGGATTTGTCTACGAAGGTCGCATGCGCGAGGCGGGGCCGGATGGCGAGGACGTGATTGTTTTGGGGCTACTAAAATCGGAGTGCCGCTTCTATGGGCAAGAAGTCCAAGCCGCCGCCGCCGCCTGATCCTACCCAGGTCGCCGGGCAGCAGACCCAGCTGAACCAGCAAGCTGCCGGGTACAACGCGGCGATCAATCGTGGGAACGTTTCCACGCCTTTGGGTTCGCAGACGTTCAACTACCGCGGCACCGATCCCACTACGGGGGCGCCGATGTGGGATGAGAGCGTCCAGCTGAGTCCCGAGCAGCAGGCCTTGTACCAGCAGCAGACCGGGCAGAGCCAGGCTGTGGGGGGTGTGTCTGGAAGCCTTCTACCAGGGGTACAGCAGGCCTACGGCCAGCCGGTTGACACATCAGGGTTACAGCAGCGGTATGGCGAAGGGGACCTCCTGGGGGCGCGCAAGCAGACCCAGGATGCGCTCTACAACCGTCAGGCATCGTTCCTAGACCCCGCCTACGCAGAGCGGGAAAGAGGCTTAGAGACCCAGCTAGCGAACAAGGGCGTAGTCGAGGGGTCGGAGGCTTGGAACAACGCTCGTGGTCAGTTCGGCCGGGAGCGGGAATTCGACTACGGGCAAGCTAGAGATTCAGCGATTACAGGGGGTATGGCTGAAATGCAGGGCTTGTACAACATGAGTGCGGATTCACGGGATCGAGGAATGAACGAGCTTCTAACCTTGCGGGACCGGCCGTTTCAGGAATTCGCCTCTGTTAGCGGGATGCGCGACCCTGCTCAACTGCCTCAGTTCCAAGGTGCTCCGGACGTAGCCACAGGGCCGGCGGATATCACAAACCCAATCTATAACAGCTACCAAGGGCAGATCGACGCCTACAACGCCAAACAGCAATCCCGCAACGCTTTGATGAGCGGCCTATTCGGCTTGGGTGGCGCTGTAGCGGGTGGGCCAGTCGGAGGGGCAATCGCTAAGCGAATAGCGAAGCCGTAGCCATGCCCACCAAACTCCAAGACGTTGAGACCGAGCGAACCGATATCAAACGTCGGCGTGCTTTGGCTGATGTGCTGATGGCCCAAAGTCAGCAAGGCGCCCCGCGAGAGTGGGCCGGTTCTCGTATCACTCCGACCTACGGTGTGGAGCACGGGCTCGTGCAGCTCGGGCAAGCTCTAGCAGGAGGTGCTATAGGTCGCGGAGCGGACACGCGCGAGGACGAGCTCAACGCCCAGGAACGGCAAGCGATGGGCGCGAGACTTCGTGGCTTGGTCCAGAATCCACCGATCCAGCCAGGGCAACCGGGGTCTGGTGTACTGCGTCCCGGTCAACCTGCTCCATTCAATCCCGAGCAAGAGTCGGCCATGCAATCCATCGGCGCCCTGCCGCTCGAGCAGCAGGAGCAGATTTTGGGCCAGGTCTCGACAGAGAGACTGTTCCCGACTGAAACCGGAAAGAAAGACCGGCTTGTGAGCCCGGCTAACCCGTCAGACTTCGAGCCATCGAGCCTGGCCGAATATCAGCGTACTGGAGACCCTAGCAAGCTCGTTCCGCGTAATCAGACGTATGGACGGTATAACCCGCGCGACTATACGGCAGAGTCATGGGCCACATTCGTCGAAAGCAATGACCCGTCCACTTTGGTGCGGACCGCGCCCTACCAGTTCAGAGATACCCCAGGAGGCGGCATTCTCGGTCTCGACCCGCTGAATCCTGACAAGCCGACCACGGTGCTTTCTGACCCCGCTGGAGCGGCCGGAGCAGCAGCCAAGGCCGGAGCAGTAGCGGAGGCCACGACCACTGGCGAAGCTCGCGGTGGTATCAAGTCGGTGAGAATCGACGCTGCTCAACGGCGATTGGCTCGTGTCAAGTCCGCATCGGAAGCGCTCAAGACTGGCGGGCCGATTGTCGGGACGATCAGCGGAGCGCTGCCAAGCGGGCAGGAGCTGAATCAAGCCAACGCGCAGCTATTGACCGAACTTACGGCGTTGACCCGTACTCCAGGCGTCGGTGCCCAGTCGGACCTCGAGCAGCGCTTAGCGCAGCTACAGCTACCTGGCCCGGAAATGTATCCGGCAGTAAGGGCAAAGGCGATCGCCGAGCTCGAAGCCTTCATTTCTGACCTTGACGCAGCTCTGTTTAACGTCGAATCGCAGGAAGGTGGAGCGGGTGCAGAACTTGACGCACTGCTGAACAAATATGCCCCCGCCCCCTGATCGAAAGAGGCTAGAGCAAGCACTACGGGCCGCTGACGCGGCAGGCGACACCGCGGCAGCTACCAAGCTCGCGCAGGCTATTCGCGCTATGCCAGCAGACCAGCCACGGCAGTTTGTAGGGCCACCGGTGCCGGCAGAAGAGCCGCAAAAGCCCATGGGCGCCGTCGAGTCCGCGCGCCTTGCCTTGAGCCCTACGCAGCGGCTCGGCCTTGGCGCTGGTGAGGCGGCTTTGTCTGTGGGGACTGGGATGGTCGCTGCTCCGCTCAACTACGCCTGGAATGCGGGCATGGAGGCGCTAGAACTACCTACGGGGCAACCAGTCGGAACCTATCAGCCGCGAACACCAGAAGGGCAGGCGATGCTCTCTGGCGTCGATAAGGCTGCGCGATTGACTGGCGTTCCGCAGGCGCTCGAGGCCGGGATGGATCTAGAAAATCCCGACCCGGCGAAGCGGGCCACTGGCAACCTTATCGGGCTCGGGCTCGGAGTCATTCCGGGCATCGGTGCCATGAAATCGCGTATGTCCCGCCGCGCTGCAATACCGACACGGCCAGAGATCAAAGCCGCCTCGCAGCAAGCCTACCAGCGCGCCGAGCAAACTGGCGGGATGCTGCCGCAGAACAATCTCGGCGGGTTCGTGACTCAGGTCGAGCAGATGTTGGCTAAGGAGGGCTTCGACGCCGACCTTAACCCCAACACAATGATCGGGCTCAAGCGCCTTTACGAAGATGCCACGCGGCCAGGGATAGCCGGTCATTCTGTACAGGGCGCAGAGACCTTGCGTAAGGTTCTATCGAGCGCCGAAAACGATGCAATCATTGCCGGCAAGGGCGAGATCACAAGCGACGCGCGACTAGCTGGGCAGTTGCTCGACGACTTCGACGACTTCATTGAGCAACAGCTACCGAGCTCGACTGCGGAATACCGAACCGCTCGCAACCTTTGGCACGTTCAACGAAAGGCGCAGGACATTGAAAACCTATTCGACCGAGCGAAGCGGCAGGCCGGGCAGTATTCGGTTTCAGGAATGCAAAATGCACTCCGAACACAGTTCAAACAGCTCGCCGATAACCCTAGAAGGATTCGCCGTTTCAGTGAAGCTGAGCGCGCCGCCATCAACAAAGTCGCCGAAGGCGGAAACATTCAAAACTTTCTCCAAGCATGGGGCAAGTTCGACCCGTTTAAGGGCGGTCTGCCGTCGATTGGGACGTATATCGCTGGCGTTGCTTCGCCTGATCTTGGCCTTGGCCTTGCGGCTACTGGTGTCGCCGCCCGTCACGGTGCCTCTGCGATGCGTAAATCAGCAGCGCGAGGCGTGGATGAACTCGTCAGAAGCGGAGCGGCTAGCGCAATGGGACGGCGGCTCACCGGAGAATCCCTCCCTCAGCTCGGGTATCTACCGTCAGCTACGCTAGGAATAGGAACCGCCGAAGAAAACCGCAGGCGGCTTTTGGCCGAGCGACTACAAGGGAGCAGATAGGTGGGCGTCTCGCAAACGAGCGCGTCGCCTTTTGTGAGCAGCGTTCGTGCTCTCATTTCGGCATTGCTTGCAGTAGTTCGATCTGTGTTTTGGGCGCCAATAAATGTTAGCAGGCACGTATGGGTGCCCGCACTTGAACACTGTTTTTTCTCTACGGATCTGCCGCGCCAGTCTCTTCCACGCTGCGTGCATTTTTTCCGCGGTTTGTTTCATTCTCCGCGGGTAGCGTCGATTCCTGGCATTCTCAAGAACCGTAGTCCATCTGCAATTACCTGGCTCGTAGTTACCATCGTTGTTAATGCGATCAATAACGTAGCCCGCTGGGCGCGGCCCCATGTCGGCGACAAATTTATGGAACGATTCGTTCCACTCTTTGCACACCGATATCCCGCGTCCGCCGTAGTGTTGGTATCCTGGGTCTTTCGGCGATCTGCATCGCCTCCGCATATCGCACCAAACAGCATAAAGCGGATGGTTTCTGACGTTTGCCATAGGAGCCTCTGAGATGCCTTACTCGGCCGGCACGATGTCCATGATTTATGATTTCGACACGGAGGCGGCATCGCCGCCAATCGAGATAGCGAAACTCACGGAGCAATTCCAGGATATCGCTACTGCTATGTCACTCGCGATGCTTCGCGATGGCACCGGACTCCCGACGGCTTCGCAAAATTTGAATGCGACCACGTTCACCAACGCTGCTGCGGCCACTACCCTAACTGGTTTCCCAAGGGTAACAGAATTAATAGATCAAGACCATGTATATTGGATTGACTCCGGCTCTGCCAACACACTCGTCATTACCCCTTCTCCCGCCATCGCCGCCTACGAGGAAGGGCAGCGGTTTGTCGTTAGAGCTGCTGCAAACAACTCCGGCGCGACGACCGTTAATGTGAACGGTCTCGGACCTATCGCGGTACAGACTCCTGACGGAGTAGCACTCGCTAGCGGAGCGATCCTGCTCGGTGGTCTCTACGAGTTCACCTACGACGCGAACACGGCGCCTGATCGGTGGGTGCTGACCTCGCCGCCATCGGAGATACCGGAAGGCATGCTCCCCGCTACGGTCCCTCTACTGACGGGCAGTAGCCTGTTTCTATCCGGGCAGATTCTATCCCTTAGCAACGCCACGGCTCCTAGAACCCGTCTTATAGACTCTGACGCAGCCACAGACGCGAAGGGGTGGGAGTGGCGGAACACCGATGGAACGCTGGCTCTGTTCACGCTGGACGATTCGCTAGCCGCTACCTCGACGGTGTTGAGTATTGCTCGTACGGGTGCGACACCGACCACGATCAACTTTGCTAACGGTACGCTGCAATACGGAAGCATTGAGGTCGGGTATAGAACCGCGCCGTCTCGTAACGTCACGTCAACTGGGAATACTGCCGCCTCTGACTCTGGCGGGACTGTCCGGTTCACCGCAGGTAGTGGGCAGACGTTCACCCTCGACGGCGATCCAGCAAACGACGCGGTGGTGATTCTCGTCAACTCATCGGGCAATAGCTGGACGATTGCGGCAAGTGGCACGCTGACTTTCGCCGGCAACACCGGAAGCCGCACGCTGGCAACCGGGAGCATGTGTGCCGCTATCCACGCGAGCTCGGGCAACTGGAACATCGCAGGGCAGTTGACGTGAGCGGAGCTACGTTGCTCGCGGCGATATCCGGCGGGAATGGTCTATTGGCCGCGACGCTCTCCAATGCGTCAAACGCGATTTCGACCAGCGCTGAAATTCAAAACGACGGGGATCACGTTTTTGGGAACGGCGCTGGTGGAGCAGATACAGAGGATTGGGTTTCACCGTCCACTGCTCTAGTGGCTGCTAACTACGAGGTTCGCGTTGACCCGACTAGCGGTAGTTTCACGACAGGAACTATCAACACATGGCTCGCGTGTACGTCTAGTCACACTTGGACGTATGCCGGAGTCGGTACAGTCACCTACAACATGTCCTTCCGGCTAGTCGGTGGAGCGACGCTCAAAGTTCACACCGGCATGACTATGACGGTTCTATGAGTGCGGTCCTCTCCCCTATCGGCCGCCGCATCGGGACTGTTTATGAGCCTGGTGATATCACTTGGCACGGAGCCAAAATTGATGGATCAACGGACGATACTGACGCCTGGAATAGCGCTATTGCTTTAGCTGCCGATACGGGTACAGAGGTATTTCACCCAGGCGGCACATCAATCGTTTCGACCGCTCTTGAACCGCTTTCTGGGATTATGGTCCGTGGTATCGGTTCGCGCCGCAGCATCATCAAAGCAGCGACGAACACTTTTTCTATTTTTAATGACGGTGGAACAGCACGCTCTAACGTGAGCTTTCGTGATATCGGCTTCGATGGAAATTCAGTCGGCTCGTCCAATCGCTGCGTGCTATTCGACGCGGATGCATCTGCGTCTGAGAACATCGAATTTCTCCGGTGTAGGTTCTCTAACGTGTTTCGTGGTGCTGAGCTAGACCGTGTTGCAGGGCTAGAATTCCTAGACTGCACGGGCACTGGACTTGGATCGTCGGTCCTCTACGTCGGGGAAAGCAACTCTTTGGCTCGGTCCTCGAGTGTGTTCGTTCGTGGTGTGAAGGTAACTGGTGGAGATACTGCAGCAGATGCTTCTGGCACGGGTGTTGTCTTCGTTGGATACGCGGACGGGGTAAAGGTGCTTGATTCGGAGTTCGACGGCACAGGGGCGGCGTCAGGAGCTACTACGCTCCACCATGCTGTTTACTTGCGATCGGTCACGGACGCCCAGATTCGCGGCATCCGCTCGAAGGACCAACGTCGAGGGGCGGGGGTTCACATCTTCTCAGACACCGGAGGGGGTGAGGCCAGAAGCAAGCGAGTCACGGTATCGAATGTCACAGTAACCGGGACGACTCACTACGCCGGTATCCGTATTGACGAAGTGGACAGCCTCGCAATGGGCGTCCTAATCGTTGAGGACTGCTTCACGTCCGCGCTCTATCTCACCAATTCCACTGGGGTTGCACTTGGTGACTTGATCGCGAAAAACAACGACGTCGAAGGCAACCCGCTTAACGAGGTTGTCCGACTTAGCAACGTGGATCTCGTGGACAGCGGCATCACGCTGGTGCAGATGGGCCTTGGAGATTACGCCGACGATGCCGCAGCCGAAGCTGCCGGAGTCCCCATCGGAGGTATGTACAACGACGGCGGCGCTGTGCGTGTGCGCATAAGTTGATGCTCGCCAGGGTATAATCAGCGCCATGAAACTCGACCGCATAGCTTATTTGCCCGAGGCCACGGTAGGCCGGTTGATGATTGATGGCTGCGAGACTCTCTACACGATCGAGCGACCTTGGATCGCTGGTCGAGCACCCGGCGGGGCGCCTAATGTGTCCTGTGTGCCGGACGGAGTGTATTCGCTTGTGCGTCACGCGCGACCGAACGGTGATGTGTGTGTCGCCTTGCGGAATCCCTCTTGTGGCGTGTACTACTCGCAAGAGCACGTTCCGGCCGCGGGTGGTCGGACACTGATCCTGATTCACTCGGCGAACTACGCCTCGGAGCTTCAGGGGTGCATTGCTCCGGGCCGAGCAGCGGGACGGGGACGGGGACCGGGGCAGTCGTTTGCGCGCCCTGCTATACTTGGCCCGCCAGGACCCTTGGCCGGAGGATCTGATGTCGGTTTCCAAGCGTGATTGGTTGCTCCTCGCGCTCTCCTCGAAAAAACCCTTCTGCCTGACGCCAGTCCAAGTCCAAAAAACCATGTTTCTGCTACGCGAGCAGGTGCCCGAGGCCCTGCCGAGCGATTTCTACTCATTCGAGCCCTACCACTATGGGCCGTTTGACTCGACGATCTATGCCGATCTCGACGTTATGGTCCGCGAGGGGCTGGTGATCGTTAGCAACCCGGCACGCGTTCGCGCGTACCAGCTAACGTCCCAGGGTTTTGAGCAGGCGCAGCGAACGCGGAAAGCCGCCGACGACCGGACCGCGACTTACCTCGAGACGCTCGTGGATTGGGTGACGCGCCTTAGTTTCGAGCAGCTCGTTCGTGCGATATACGCCCGCTACCCGCAATACAAACAGAACAGTATCTTCTCCGGTTAGTCCGTGACGATCCTCGTTGGCGTCCTCTGTACTGACGGCATGGTCATTGCAGCCGACCAGCAAGTGACACACGGTGCAGCGGGGATGCAGACTGTCGGCCAGCCCACAACGAAGATTCAGGCGCTAAAGGAGCAAGCTCTTTACGCGTCTTCGGGGCATGTCGGAATCGGCCAGCAACTGTCGGCTGCCATCGAGAACCTCCTCGACAAATTCTCCAAACAGGAATATTCGAGGATCTCGGGGTCGATCAAGAGCGAGCTTCGACAAATCCTCAAACCAGCCCTCGAGACGGCAGGGGTTGCCCGACAAGCGGTCGGCGGCGGAGCTGCGATGGACGCTATCTGCACAGGATTGCTCGCTGCCAACTTCAAAGACGGGCCCAAGCTCATCGACATCAACATGCAGGGGGAACTCGAGTACCTCACGCCCGCTGTGCCATTTGTGTGCCACGGGTCCGGCAAGTTCAACGCGGACCCGCTGCTTCGCTTTCTTTGGAACGTCTACTGGCGGGACAAACGGCCAACACTGCGTGAAGGCGTCCTCGCGGGCTATTGGACAGTGAAGGCGGTGATCGAACTCAAGACGCAAGGAGTCGGTTTCGAGCCGGATGTGTTCGTGGTGGAGAGCGGTGTCGCTCGCCAAATCGAAAACGGTAAACTGCGCGAACACGATGAGTTCATTCGTGCCGTTGAGCACGCGATGAGGTCGGTGCGAGACACGATGCTCGCCGGCGCCACAACGCAGGCAGCACCCGTCGAGGCGCCGCCGCCACCGCCACCACCGGCGGCTACTGGTGCCTAGCCACTGTGGACAAAGCCCCGCCTAGGCGGGGCACTGACCTTGAATCGTCGGCTGTGATCCTCGCGCACAACCATCCCTCGGGCGTGGCGGAGCCGAGCGAAGCGGATCGGTCGATCACCTTGAAGTTGGCGAAGGCCCTGAGCATCGTGGAGATCAGATTGCTCGATCACCTGGTTGTCGGCGGCCCTGACAATCGAGTTACTTTCCTAGCCGAATGTAACACCCCGAGTTGGCTCAGCGCTGCTTCAACCGCTTCCGTGGCTTCTGGTACTGAGCAACAAAAGACTTCTCCAAATGGCGCCAGCCTATCTAGACGCTCCGCTAGGATTTTATGTGAGAGCGATTCAACCTCCGCAATACCTTCGGTGTAAAACGCGACCCCAAATTCCCACTCCCCCGCTGGTCGAGTGTAATGCCGATACCTTGCTATTCGCTTTTCAAGAGTTTGATTTTTCTAGTTACTGATCCCTTTTCGGTACCCGAGATCTCGCTGAGACCGTTTTTCATGCTCTCTAGGTGTACCTCAGCGATTGCTACATTCTTCTCTAGGGGAAATGCGTTTCCCCCCGGACAACGGTGTCCACTTACAACATGATGAGGAACATGTCCCCTGTATACAGCCCCATGGGGGTAGAGGAATCTGACCATTTCGACAGTGTGTGGGCGGCTTATTGGATCAACGCGACGGGTAGAAGACGCCTGACCTATACCGCGCCAGCAACTTGTCGTCGCGTTTCGTTGGTCTTACGGGCCGTAGTCTGTCGTTCTTGCCGATGCTGTATTTGGCAACGACGCGGGATTCGTCGTGGTGTCCGAGGAGCACGCACACACGGTTCTTCACGTCGTCGAAAACTGCCACGCAAAAACCGTTGAACGGCTCGCGTCTGTTCTTGGTAAACAAGGTCCGTGCGCGATCCTCGATCTTTCCAGCCCAGGCCGCCGACTCTTCGTCTGTAAGTTTGCCGTGTGCTAGTGCCCGGTAGCGCGCTAGGTCGATTACGTTGTCGTCGCTCATAGCGTCCCGTGCTCCTAAAAATCAGTCTCGCGAAGATTTGGATATAGGCTCATCAAATCTCGACGCATAGAAGCGTCATTGTCGTAGCGCAAGAATGCTTGATGCGTGTCGTTCATAACGAACCGTTTTGTGCAGCGTCTACAGCCTACAAGGCGGGTTTGTCGGTTGACTTCATGCCCGACATACAACACATGCCCAAATATCCAACAAAGGCTCACGCTTCCGTCCTCGGCCCCACAGCGGGCCTCAAGCAGTTGTTCAAAGTGATGGTTAACAGCTTGTCGTTCATGGCGTCCTGCTGGAAGTCCAGCCAGGTCATAAACCCGGAATAGACCACTAGGGCGGCGATGATCGAGAGCAGGGCTTGGCGGCTCATGCGGTCAATTCCGCTTTGCGATCGTTGTAAAATATTTCGACGTCCGGGGACGGCATCTGGTCCCTTTCTGCGAAAGCGTGCTGTACTAGCGTCCAGGTCGTTTCTAGGGCCTCTAGAGACGCGCTAGCCCTTAGGGCTTCCACGGACCAGGGGTCTAGGTCGATCTCGGCTGCTGGTAGGCCCTTGTGGGCATCCAATAGCTTTTTGATGGCTGACCGCTCCCACGACCGCAGGTGGTCCCAGACGAATAGCTGTTCTTCGCTCTTTAGGCCGTTCCAGATTGACCGTAGGGCGTCGCCGTCCGCTGCCTTGGTCGAGTCAAGCATCCCGTCGATCAGCTCCCGTAGGCGCTTGGGGGCGATCTTGGCGGGGGTTACGTCAACCGCCTCAGCCGCAACCACCCTTTCCGCCTCGTCAGGGTCATAAATGCCAGCAAACGAGAAGGCTAGGCGGGCGCACTGAATCATCGCCTTGTGCCGCAGCATCCGCTTGGGATGCGTCGTCCATGGGTCGGTTTGGCGCTTGCACTCCTCGAGGTATTCCGTGACTGCGGTCGGGTGCGAGCGGTCCTTCCGGTGAATCGTGCAGGTACACTTGGCGTCGTCCTGCTCGAAGTCCATACCGTCAAACTGCGGGTGCTCGTTAATGATTCTGGCCCAGCCGTCGACGCCGACTACAGGAACGATTCCGCCACGACTCGGGAAGGCGTGAATCTCTTTCGTGAACGGGTTCAAGCCGTGCTGATCCGCCACGATGAGCAGCGCAATCATTTGCTCGTTCGTCACGTCGCCACGGAACGCCGTGGCTTTCAGTGTGCCAAGCATCTTGTTGGTCTCGACGCCGTAGCGGTTGGCGAACTTCGCCAGTAGGCTTTTGCGCTCGGTCTCGACATGCGCCACTTCCGCAGCGGTGATGACCTCTTGTTTCGGTTCGTTCATGGTGTCAGTCCTTCTAGTTCCTTGATAGCGGCTTTGATCTCGGCGAATTCGCGTGTCAGTTGCGCTAGTTTCTGGCGCCGCTCTTTCTGCCACCACGGAACAACACCGCCGAAAAGCTCGAAAAATGTGGTTTTGCCATCGCCGTGCAGCTTAGCGAGCGATTGCAGCCGGTAGCCGCGCAGGTAGAGCAGAAGGAGTTTTTCTTCGTGCTCGGTCGGTTCGGTAATCATGTAGTTTTCTCCGCAAATTGTTCGATGCAGTAATTGCACGCGCGAGTGAAAAGCTCGTCGGCGATCTCGCGGATTGGTTCGTCCGGCATTTGAAAGCCATGGTGCCAGTAGCTGATCGGCAAAGGGCGGTAGCCGTCGAGCTCGAACTTCATTTGCCAGTGCCCGAATGTGACTGTGTGGCTCATGGGTCTAATCCAAAATCTCGCACAATCGCCTCTAGCCGGTCGGCCAGCATCTTGGCGTCGGCGCAGCGGTCACGGTTGATCTTGGAATCCGAGAGCACGGTAGCCTTGGTTGCGTGGCGGCGAATCGTGGCGGCTGCATCAGCACAACGGCTTGCGGCTCGGTCGTACTCGTTCACAAGGTCGCCGTCCTCGATCTGCTGGTTTCTCATGGTGATCTCGTCTGATTGGTTGGCGTAAATGTTGTTCATGGCTGCGTGTCCTCGTCGGGATCATCGTCCCGAATCTGTAGGAATATCGGCGGCTCGAAGGCGCTGTAACCTACTGCGCGCACTTTCTGCTTCGCTCCGCAGTAGGGGCAGTAGCTCCAAGACTCTTCGAGGGGCTCGAGGCAGTGCTGGCATTTCATTGCTCCACCTGCTCGTATCGAACGCAGAGTGGACGCGATCCGGATTCGTACGGAATGCTCACCACCTTGTGGCAAACATCCTCACGAACCGTCTCCACTATCGCCAGGCCGAACAGCACAAACCAGCCAAACAGCACAGCAGCAGAGAAAGCGTAAAGGGCGAAGCGTTTCATTCCGTTTTCACCTCGTTCACTAACCCAGTGAGCAGAGCCCACAACAAAACCTCGTTGTCCTCACGCTCACGTCGGCCGGTGTCAACGGGCGGAATCTCACCGTGCTCCCAAAGGCGGTCAATCTCAGCATCGCTAAACTCTGACGGGGTTCTGCGCTTCACGGCGTCACTCCAAGGCTTTTCATGTGCGCCACGAGCTCGTCACGCTCGCGCAACGCTTGCAGCTCAACAAGAGCCTCGCAAGCCATCGCGCAGAACGCGGCCGATTCGTACTGCCCGCGAGCCGCAAGACTGGCGCCGATGCTTTCCATCTGCTCGGCGAGCTGGGCAGCGTTGTAAAGATCGGACCACTTAGCGGTAGACGTGGTGCCGTCCCATTCGAAGTTGTCGTCGTACTTGTCGAGGTCGATGGTCATTGGGCTGCTCCTTGGTCGATGTGCCTATTCTGCACAACACAGAACACTTGTCAAGCAGTTCGGCGAATGCTAGTCTAGGCGCCATGATGACACCGCAGACCCTTCTCCTCAATCTAGCGAAAGAGGACACATGGCGGGAGCTAGGCGAGTTTTTCGACCTGCCGGCTTCCTATCTCCACGACGTGGCGCACGGCAAAAGGCCAGCTAGCGAGAAGCTACTGGATAAGCTGGACTTGGAGCGCGTCGTCACCTATAGACGCAAGCGGGCATGAAACCACTCGCCATAGACCTGTTCTGCGGCCTAGGCGGCTGGACTGACGGCCTACTAGCCGCTGGCTACGACGTGATCGGCTTCGACAACGAGCGTCACGAGTACGGCGTGCACAAGTACCCAGCTCAGTTAGTGTTGCAGGACGTTCGCACCCTTCACGGTTCGCAGTTCAAAGACGCCGCGCTGATTGTCGCTTCGCCGCCGTGTACCGAGTTCAGCTATATGGCGATGCCGTGGACGCGGGCGAAGCAGATAGCCCATGCCCTGAGCTGGCAGGGCGAATTCCCCGCTGATTATAGCGGATCGCGTACTATCCCGGCGCTAACCGAACTATTTCGCGCCTGCTTCCGCATCCAACGTGAGGCAATCGAAGCTGCTGGGCATCACATCCCGCTCGTAGTCGAGAACGTGCGTGGAGCTCAGCCGTGGGTCGGGCGGTCGCGGTGGTGTTATGGCTCTTTCCACCTTTGGGGCGATGTGCCTGCACTCATGCCGAAGGGGCGGAATCCTGATGGGCGGAAGATGGGCGGGGACTGGTTCGATCAATCATGCCCGCCCTATGCGCCACGTCGTTCCAAGGGCACGAAGCGCCGAGCAGCTTCAGCGCTAATCGCCAAGATCCCCTTCGAGCTTTCCCGCCACATTGCGCAAACGTGGCTCACGCCGCTAGAAGCTCCCGGAGCTCCGCAATGATTGGAACCTCAGCCACGACAATCACCAGCTCATCGGGCTCAAAGGTTTCCGGTGCCCGGATGGGCTGCAAGTCCTCGAGACGAACTATGCGCGGTGACGTTTCGTGACGCATGGTGACGCCCTCCAAACAGCAAAGCCCCTTTCGGGGCCTTGCGACTACTCCTCCAGTGGAGTAGATTTCAATTCGTCGGGTCTGGATTGGCGTCCAACCGGCAGCAAGTGTAACGAGCACTCACTCCTTCACCGACTTGCCGCCAGTTTAACACAAGCCAAATCCGACCGTGCAAACGGGCGGGAAATCATAACGTTGGCGTCTGCACGGCACCGCGCTACCAAGGGATTCGAGCGAAGCGCAGCGGTAGGCGAACGGAAGCCGCAAGACTCGACGGGAAACCGACAGTGGCCGTTCACACCTCTAAGCCCCGGTGGCATGGAGTCTGCGCCTGGTATCCCTTCATTGGGATAACTCGGCGCACCCCGTCACCCCGGAAGCATCCCTACTAAGAGAAAGAGTTATGCAGTGCAAATGCGGTGGCGAAACCAACGATCACGAAGTAGTACGAGACGGCGCAACGGTCGCTCGTTACAAACGCTGTCGTGTTTGCGGGTTCATCGCTTGGATTTGGAACATGCCCGAGTGGCCTCGTGAAAGATTCTGGGCGGAAGGCGCGGTCAACGAACGACAAGGCACGATGGGATTTTGACCGAAAACCTTCAAGAGGAAGAGAAGATGACCCACGACGAAGCGGTTAGAAAGCTGACGGCCATGATGGACCTAATGGGCCGTGACCCTGAGAAAGCGCACTCTGAAGCGGATGCAATCTTGCTGAAGTACCTAGAGCACAACGATGCCATAGAGATAGCTGCGGCGTATAGAGCTGCGCGTGATGCTGTCGGTTTTTGGTACGCATGATGGACGACGTAGCTAGAGACCTAGCCCGAGCCCGCCTAGCCGGAGAGATGCAAGCCGCTCACAAGATCCGTGACTTGGCTTGGGCAGCTTTGAAGAACGGGACCAGACCGGAATATCTGGCTATGCGCTACAACATTCCACTGGAGGCTTTGCTGCGAGGCAAGGCGGAACTTGAACGAAGGGCAGCAGAGAAAGCGAATGTCAGCACTACACCTCCGCCTTAACGACGTCCGCCTAGTGCGCGAGTTGTACTTCACTCGCAAGGCGTACCGAATGTCTGCTGCGGAGATCGCGCACAAATTCGAGATCGACAGGCGGACTTTGTACAAATGGGCTCGATTGACCGAAAACGAAATGCGGGATTTGGAGATCAGGAGTAAGCAATCATGAACCAAACGAAACAAGTACTGCGCTGGCTCGAGCGAGTCGGCCCGATTGATCCGATGACGGCGCTGAAGAAAATTGGCACGATGAGACTCGGCGCCAGAATTTACGACCTTCGTCTCGACGGCGTTGACATTCGCACCGACTACAAGCGCACTCGTGGAGGTGCTCGTGTGGCTGTTTATTCGTTGGTGCGGGGATGAGTTATAGCGCTTTTCTTGAGAACAAGTCTCAGCTCGACGCTGGCGACGGGTTTGAGCCTGTGTGGATGCCGGATTTCCTGTTCGACTTCCAACAGTCGCTAGTTGACTGGGCGATACGGAAGGGTCGTTCGGCCATCTTCGCCGACTGCGGTCTCGGCAAGACTCCGATGCAGCTCGTGTGGGCCGAGAACGTGGTGCGCAAGACGAATAAGCCGGTGTTAGTGTTGACTCCGTTAGCGGTCTCTCAGCAAACGGTTAGCGAGGCTGAGAAGTTCGGCATCGAGGCTCGGCGTTGTCCTGATGGAAAAGTAGCAGGATCACACATCGCAGTCGTGAACTATGAACGGCTTCACTACTTCAGCCCGTCAGACTTCGGGGGCGTTGTTTGCGACGAGTCGAGCATCCTGAAATCGTTTGACGGATCGACCCGGCAAGCCATCACAGAGTTTATGCGCAAGATCCCGTATCGGCTGCTGTGCACAGCTACAGCGGCACCAAACGATTACACCGAGCTCGGAACCTCGAGCGAGGCTCTTGGGTATCTCGGGCATATGGACATGCTGGCACGGTTCTTCAAGAACGATCAGAACACAAGCAAGCCAGTTATTTATCGACAGCGCGGCAAGGACTTTCAAAAACTGGACGATGCCGCCAAATGGCGTTTCAAGGGCCACGCCGAGCTGCCGTTCTGGCGCTGGGTTTGCTCCTGGGCTCGAGCGTGCCGGCGCCCGTCTGATCTCGGATTCGATGACAGTCGGTTCGTTCTACCGCCGCTGATCGAGCGTGAGCATGTGGTGGAGGTAAAGACGCTAGCGAACGGTGCGCTGTTCTCTCTGCCAGCAGTGGGGCTGAAAGAGCAGCGAGACGAGAGCCGTCGTTCAATTCAGGAGCGGTGTGAGAAAGTCGCGAAGCTCGTAGACACCGGGCACTCCGCGCTTGTGTGGTGTCACCTTAACGACGAGGGCGACTACCTGGCCGACGCGATACCGGATGCGCGGCAGGTTAGCGGGAAACAATCTGACGAGCAGAAAGAGGAACTGTTCCTAGCGTTCGCGAACGGGCAACTGCGCGTGCTCGTGACTAAGCCAAAGATAGGCGCGTGGGGTTTGAACTTCCAGCACAACGCGCACATCACATTCTTCCCGTCGCATTCGTTCGAGCAGTACTACCAAGGGGTGCGCCGCTCCTGGCGGTTTGGGCAAAAGCGGACGGTGCACGTTGACGTGGTGACGACCGAAGGCGGACTCGGTGTGCTCAAGAACTTGCAGCGTAAAGCGCAGGCAGCCGACCGCATGTTTTCAAATCTAGTCGCAGAAATGAACCGCTCGCAAAATCTTGCGAGGGGCCGAGTATTCACGAATCAAGAGAAGGTGCCGGCATGGCTGTAGCCAACCAGAACATCACGAATCGTTACGCCATTTACGAGGGGGATTGCATAGAGGTTATGCAGACGTTTCCGGACGAGTGCATTCACCTGTCGGTGTATTCTCCTCCTTTCGGTGGTCTCTACCACTATTCGAGCGATGACCGCGATCTATCGAACAACAACAGTTACGCGGAGTTCTTGGAGCATTACGGCTACGTGGTGCGCGAGATTGCGCGGCTGACGATGCCTGGCAGAATGACGGCCGTGCATTGTATGGACGTGCCCAGTGGCAACAGCGGCACTGACTTCCTGATTGATTTTCCGGGCGACATCATCCGTCTGCACGAGAAGGAAGGGTTTAGGTACATCGCGCGCTATGCCGTGTGGAAAGAACCGCTCGGCGTTCGAAATCGCACGATGGCGAAGAACCTAGCGCACAAAACCATCGTCGATGATTCCTCGCGATGTAGCGTCGCTAGTGCCGATTGGCTGCTCGTGTTCCGCCGGCAAGGTGAGAACAAAATCCCAATCGAGCATCCGGTGGGGCTACTCGAATACGCTGGCGAGCGCAGTCCGCCGAACGAAGTTCTACAGTGGCGCGGATGGTCAGGCAATCAGATCGAGAATCGCTACTCGCATTGGATCTGGCGGCAGTACGCCTCGGCGTTTTGGGACGATGTGCGGATCGGACGAGTGCTGCCGTTTCGCGATGCTCGAGACGAGGAGGACGAGAAGCACGTTCATCCGTTACAGCTTGATGTGATCGACCGCGTACTCACGTTGTGGTCGAATCCTGGCGAGAAGGTTCTAACGCCGTTCATGGGCGTAGGTTCTGAGGTCTATGCGTCGGTGGCTCAAGGGCGTCTCGGTATCGGCGTCGAACTGAAACCGAGCTATTACCGGCAAGCCGTCAAGAACATCGAAGCCGCTGCGGCAGGGACTGACAACGTTTCACCGCAGGATGATCTGTTCGGTTCAGAAGATGCGGCCTAAGCGCAGCTACCGAACCATGACACGCGAGAAGGCCCACGAGATTAGACGCAGATACCTAGCGAGGGAGGCGAAGCAATCAGAGCTCGCAATCGAGTATGGCATCACGCAAGGAAAAGTCAGCGCGATCGTCTCGCAAAGAGTCTGGGCGTAGGTATGAGCCTCCAATCGTCTTCGGTCTCTGCGATCACTGCGGCCAGAGCGGGCAGATTGGACGCGAGATCCATCCGTACTCGGTCGAGTTCAAAGTAACCAAGTGGCTTCACAGGTCCTGTTATGAATCGTCCCGTCTTGAAGCTGCAAACCGCCCGCCGCCCTCGCCTGAAAAAGTGCCGAGCGCCTAACTGCGTGAACGAGTTCGAGCCAAAGCGAATAGGGCAGAAGACTTGCAGCGTGAAATGCGCCATAGCGTTCATGCGCGTCGAGCAAGCCGAGAAGAATCTGCGCGTGATTCGAGCCGAGCGGCAGGTTTGGAGGGCGAAGAACAAGCCTATAAGCAAGCTACTCGCCGAGGCGCAGAAGGAGTTCAACCGATTTATTTTGCAGCGGGACTATGGCAAGGCGTGCATCTCGTGCGGTCGTTTGACTGGGGCGAAGATGAACGCGGGCCACTATCGAAGCGTCGGAGCAGCGCCGCAGCACCGGTTCAACGAGCTGAACGTCCACGCACAATGTGAGCATTGCAACTCGTACCTGTCAGGCAACCAAATCGAGTACCGCAAGCGGCTTGTCGAGTTGATTGGACTCGCGGTGGTTGAGCGCATCGAGAACAAGAACGACGCGCCGAAGTGGCAGCGTGACGAGCTCGTGCAGCTCCGTAGGGCCTATTTGCGGTGGTGGAAAGAAGCGAGGGCAAAGCGTGAAGGTGCTTGATATCGAGAGTCGCGCTAACGAAGCGCTCGCCTACCTCACCGGCAGCGACGAGCAAGCCGCCGACCTAAAGCACGCCGCCGACGTAGCCGAGGCCCGCTACGAATCCACTGTAGACGCTTTGTTCCTTCACATGGATGGTCCGGTTGAGGTTCGCAAAGCCGCTGCTAGGTCAGAAAACAGCGCTCAGGCGATGAGGCTCGAATACCTCGAAGCGCAACGAAAGTACGATGCGGTCGCGAACAAGCGCCGATCAGAAGCGATGGCGGTCGAGTGGTGTCGTTCGCTGTATTCCAACTACAGGCAAGGCAAGTGAAAAAGGACGACGCAGCGATTCTGGCTCTAGTGATTGGGGCGGCGTTTGTGCTCGCCGCCGCAGCCTATACAGATTGGCGCTTGGCGTTAGCCGTGGTCGGGGCTGTTCTTGTATGGGCTGGCTGGAGGTCAATTTGATCGAGTCCTACCGCACCCACCTAGGCTGCTACGTCGTGAGAAGCACGTCTGACCTTCAAGGCTTTGAGGTCGAGCACATCTGCCTGATGGGCGGGATTTTGCAGGCGGAACCTGTAGACATTCCGGCCGTGCCAATAGAAACTAGACCGCATGACCACGATTTGGGATAGAGCCTCAACAACCGCTGCGGCTCTATCGCTAACCGACAAGATACCCGTTCATCGCACCGGGCAACCAGGTGGAAACTCGATTGTACTTAGCGAGTTTGGCGCCTATCTTGGCTATGTTGAGACCTACGCTGGTGGTCTAACGGGTGTCGGGATCATACAAGCTACAGCCACTCAGCTCGCCGCGAACAAGAACATAGCGACCACTGTCACGTCGTCTAATAATGCTTTCAAAGCTCCTGCGGGTACTGCCTTGCTTCGCTATTTCGTTTTCTTCAACGATGACGCTGCGGACAATGCTCAGTTGTTCCCTACCTCTGGGGAGGATCTTGGAGCGGGTACGAATGCCGCGCTTTCGATTGCTCCGGGGGACTGGGCGTATTTCGAGCACAAAAGCGCTACAGCTTGGTTCTTGGTTAGCGGGACGGTGTTTATCTAATGGCTAACATTCTTGTAGGCGGGGTGAACCTCAAGACGCTGGGGATGCATGGCGGGGTAGCGAACGCGAAAAACTATGGCGCTCTGGCGAACGACACCTATGACAACTCCGGCATTGTGCAGGCACTCATAGACGCGTGGGAGCTGTTGGACGGCGGGACTATTGTTTTCCCTGCTAGCCAAGAGGGGGCGCGTTATAGATTCACGACCGGCGTTATTAACGACTCTATAAAGTTTGTGAACTTTGCTGGGACTGGCGCAAGCCCAGCCAACTACACAACCGGCGGCACGGCTTCGGTGTTATGGCTTGATAGCGCCACTGATGATGCGGCACTCATTAAATATGCATTCACGGGTGCAGCAAGCGGCGGGCAGATCGTGGAACGGCTGACGCTCATGGGAAATTTCCCTGGTGCCGGTGCCAATCAGTCGGGGATTGTGTTTGCTGGGCGATGCAATAACCACACGATTCGCAACTGTGGTTTTCATTTATTCACAGGGTACGCCGTCGCTCACGATCCAACGGTTGGCGCGTCGTATCACCAAAACGCAGCGATGCGCGACTGTCATTTTTGGTCGGTTGGCGGATGCTTCGGCCCAACTGTTGAGTACACCATCCCATCAAGCTATCTATTCTCTACTCTTTATACGTTTGACAATGTTGGCCTGGATGTTGGCATCTATGGTGGCATCACACCAAAGCCGTTTATTTGGGATTTTCGATCAACGCGAAGTGTCGTGTGTACTGGTGTTTTTCTCATAGAAGGCGCTGGCCTTGCCGGAATGACGGCTGCTGTTGCCCTGTCTACGGGTGGTGCAAAGTTTGAAAAAATCCACTACGAGATTACCTCCAATGACCCGGATCATTTGTTTGCTCTGTACGGGAATATCAGCACGCTTTCTGACGGGGCGTCGACGCTCAAGATAGGCGAAGTCGGCATTGAGGCCGGTGTTGGTATTTGGTTCGAGAACATCTCCGATAACGAGAAGACCGTCGAGATTGGCAGATTAACTGCATACGCAGCCAACGAAATTAGTGACCTGTTCGAGTGGGAAGACGGGATCAACGTCAATTCTAGCGGCCATGTAACGGTGGGGCACTTAGAGACCAAAAACCTTTTTCCTGACATACCCGAAACCTATCGGGGGCGCGTGAAGCTTGGGATGGTCGGGGCTGACCATCAGTCGAGAATAATCACCAATCAGAGCGCCCGTATGCTGATGCGGTGGAACGCTAACGATGGATCGATGCTCGGCGACTGGGGCGAGGTCGTGGTAAACGATCTGTTTTCGACAATCGCCAGTCATGCCATTGAGGTCGACGGTAACTTTTTGTGTCAAAGGTTTACTGGGGAAGGCGTGACGTATTTCCTTCCGCATGTACGATGGCAAATAAGAGGCGACATTTACGAGGGGGCAACGGTCACGATAGCCATTAGCTATCGGTGTACGGTCAACGCAGCCGATAGCGGCATCACTCCGCTGCTGTATTCAACTTCAGCCAATATCACCGATGTAGAGAGAACAGGGCTCGGTAGTAAGAATCGCTCTGATTACACCGTAGGCGTCGCGACCGGAATTCTTTTGGATGGTAACGTCGATCCCAACCGCTTTTTTGAATGGAGCTCAAGCGGTGGGACTCCGACTGTTCCTGTTGTCATCCGAATGACAGCGGTTGAGATCTGGTTGGGCCAGCCATCCGATATCCAGTTGGTGCCCGCGCGAATCGGCACCGTCCCCACGTTCGGCGCTTCTGACGCAACGCCTTCGGTCACTGGTCACAAGACCTGGAAAACTGGCACATCGGGTTTGACCATCACCGACCTAGACGATTTCCCCGCAGGCGAAGAGCGAACGATCATCAGCAAGGGCGCGATTGTCTTCGATACCACTGGGACTAATCTCGTTGGCAGCTCGGTGGATATCACCACAGCATCCGGGGATATCACCCGCTGGGTGAGCGAGGACGGCACGACTAAACGCCTACTCTCCTTTGTGGACGTGAGCGTAGACAACTCCGCAGGGGCATAAATGGCAATCGGCACTAACTCGACCATCGTATTTTGGGGCACGCAGGACCAGATCGACGATGGCTCCACAGCGACCGTTGCTAACAATGCGATGTCTGAGGCGAGCTCGGCGTGGACGAACGATGATGATTCGCCCTTTGCCCAGTTCGTGCTCGAGTGCCAATTTGACACTACGTTCCCGACGGTAGGGAGTATTGATCTGTACTGCCGACCGCTGAACGTGCAGAGCACGAACGACCCTCTGGCGCCTACTACCAGCAACCTCGTGTTTTACGTTGGCAGCTTTCCAATTCCCTTTGCTGGTATAGCAGCCGATAACAATTTCTTCACCGTAATTCCGAAAGCCGAGTTACCTGGCTTCCAAACCGAACAGGTCTACGAGTTCTACTTTCACAACAACGCGAGCGGTCAGACGATTGGCGTTGACTGGAATCTCTGGGTGACGCCGTTCACCTACGGGCCGCATCCGTAATGCCTGGTGCGATTCAACTCTCTGACGCTCGTCAGCCTCGATACGCTGCTGGCAGTCTCACTCAAGGGCTTGTGTGCGCGATTCACTGGGGCTCGCAGCATCGCGCGGTGTTCAACTCAGCTCAGAGGACACGAGGAAGCGTCGCTGTTGGGATATCTGGCGGGAATGCACACATACGCCATTGGGGCGGATTGAGCGGGATTGGCTGGTCTACATCCGCTGGTGCCCAGTACATCACGGCTTGTGATGAGGACGATATCGGATTTGCGGGGACGACGATTTATTGCCTCCAGCGTCACACAGACACAACACTAAGGGGATCGAGCTTGTTCGGTCTCTTTGATGGTGGGGGTACTACAGGGCGCTGCGGCGCACACGCTCCGTTCTCGGACGGGACCGTCTATTGGGATTATGGCGGATCAACTGGAGGCCAAAGACTTACATGGACTGGGCTAGGCGGAAAAGATGTCAATCGGATGAATAGGTGGTGCTTCGTTGCTGCACGCAGAGGGCTGGAAATCTGGCACCAAGGTATCCTGCGCAGTTCAAATTCAACGGCAGCGAGCCGTGCGTCAGCGACCGATGATCGATTCGTGATTAGCGGCGGGCAAGCGAGCGTGCCTGGCTCTGGTATTGGCGACATCGTAGAAGTCTACCTCTTCCTCGTCTGGAACCGCGGTCTCTCTCAAGGCGAAGTGCGCCGTCTAGATGCAAACCCATGGCAAGTCTTCGCCACGAGTGACATTCAGCGGTCATTTGTGCCTGGTGCTGGAGTGAGCACTGTCTACGTGCCTGGACTCGATCAGCGTAATGTCCGCCACAGTGGAAGGTTTGCAGCATGAACGGAACACCGATTGACTGGGGCGACGGAACTTATATCGAGTGGGAAACCGGAACCACGATGCTGTGGGAAATCAATCGGTTTATCTACACGTTCTCGGCCATCGTGCTGAGGAAGCGAACGAGATAGTGCATGGCCTGGACGTGGGAGCCTGCGGGGGATCAGAACTTCTGGGCCGAGGAGTCCGTAACTGGACTGCGTTTGCTCGTTGAGCGGAAGGGCAACACCTACGATTTCAACGGCCGCATCTACCTCCAGCAGCAGATAGCTCAGGATTCCGTACAATCCTACGGGGATGACGCGATCATCCGGCACGAGAAGCCGCCCCGATAATGGCTGCCACACTTCACGACACTTCACTTGGAACGGTGGATGGCAGCGGCACAGACTTGTCTGCGAGCGACGCGCTTACGGTCACAGCCGGGGATTTGGTCGTTGCCGGATTCAAGTGGGAAGGCGCTGACGGTGCAACGGCAATACTCGACACGGGGGCTTCGACCCCGGCATTCTCGGTTGCCAATGCGGCTCAATTTCACGAAGGGCCGGGAGACTTAAGCGGCGGGGTTTGGTATTG
>Ga0137465_1000202_pt1 | contig 40215 bp, 59 predicted proteins | sample EasRivERMGT828_2_FD_104906 | JGI IMG/M metagenome (GOLD analysis project Ga0137465, IMG submission 104906) | Soil microbial communities from meander-bound floodplain in the East River, Colorado, USA - East River MetaG ERMGT828_2 | ecosystem: Environmental > Terrestrial > Soil > Floodplain ... | reverse complement strand
GTGATCTTGTCGTCGAAGAAGAGCGACTGGGCCGGCTTCGTGAGGGACAGCAGCTTCATGCGGTCGTAGACGTACTTGACGGACTTGCCGACGCGCTCGGCGATCCGGGCGACGTCGTAGCCGCCCGCGTCGAGGAGCTGCCGGTAGCCCTCGGCCTCCTCGAGGGGGTGGACGTCCTCGCGCTGGAGGTTCTCGATCGTGAGGATCTCGAGGAGCTCCGTGTCGGTCATCTCGCGGACGATGGCGGGGACCTGGTCGACGCCGGCGAGCTTGGCGGCCCGGTACCGCCGGTGGCCGGCCGCGATCTCGTAGCCGGCCGCGTTGGGCCGCACGAGGAGCGGCGTCAGCACGCCCTTCGCCGCGATGCTGGCCGCGAGCTCGGCGAGCGCTTCGGGGTTGAAGTGCTTCCGGGGATTCCGTGTCGACTCGTGGAGGTCCGTGAGCGGCAGGACCTGGTAGCCGAGGGTCGCGGTGGTCATGCGGTAGCTCCTTTCGGGTGCGGCTCGATCGTGATCCGGACGCCGCGCTGTGCGCGGTCGATCACCTGGTCGTAGACGAAGACGTGCCCGCTGTCGGGCGCGTCGGAGTGGATCAGTCGCCAGTGCGTGGGGTGCGCTTGCGGCCAGCCCATCAGCGCATCCTCCGCCGGCTTGAGGGCCGCGCGGAGCCCTGTCTCGTCGAAGAGCCGCGCCGTGTGCGCCATGAACGTGACGCGCTTCGGCTGCTCGGGCGTCCACGTCGGCGTCGGTCCTGGCCCGGTCCAGAGCTTCGCAGTCTCCACCCATGTGGCCGCCTTCCAAGCCGTGGACCATCGATGCTTGTGGCTCCAGTGCGCGCGGGAGAGCGAGCCGTTGAGCGGGTTGGTCAGCTTGCCCGGCACGAAGACCTCGAGGATCACGCTGGCCCCACCGCGGTCACGTAGCGATGCGCGTGCGCCTTCGTCGGCGGCGGCAGCGTGGCCCGGGTGAACGTCCGAGCGTCGGTCTGATCCCGCGCCTGCACGACGCCCACGCGCGTGAAGGGGCAGTCGAGGCAGCGCGTCGTCGCCCGCCAGGCGGGCCACGCGTCCTTGTCGCGGCGCTTGACCTTCGGTCGGGGGGGGGCGTCCACGAGGGGGAGCTGCTTGGCGTTCTTACTTGGCATGGTCTCTCCCGTTGCCGTGGCCGTAGTGGTTCACGCGCTGGAACGTGATGCGCTCGCGGTCGGCGATGCGCGCCAGGGTGTCGAAGTGCACGCCGAGGAACTCCGCAGCGCGGGCCAGGCTGACGCGCGCGGCGAGCTGGCGCACCTCGGCCAGGTCGAGCGTGTCGCCGACGCGATGCTTGACGAGGCTCACCCCCCGAGCACCTTCGCCAGCTCGACCTTGAGCGCCCGCACGCGGATCAGCTCGGTCTCGAGCTGGTCGAGGGCCTGACGGATGGTGGCGATCGGGTCGGCGCCGTTCGTGGGTGGGGGCGGGCTCGTGGCCTTGGCGGCCGTCGCCGTCTTCGTGGCGCCCTGCGCGCGCTGGCACGTGGCGGTGTGATCGGTCTTCAGTCGCCGGCAGTAGCCACAGCGCTTCTCCGTCGTCGCGGCCTTCGGGTTGGGGCACGAGCGCGCCGTATGACCGACCTTGCCGCAGGTGCCGCAGCGCCACGTGGCGCCTGTCTGGCCTTTTGTGCTTCCTGGCATCGGGGGCTCCTCCGTCGTCGTGGGGTCCGCGGGCGGTGGGTCCGCCGGCGCGGGGGTTGGGAGTGGGGCCTCGGCCGGCATCCGCGCCTCGCGCAGGGCGAGCATCGCGGGCACGCCGTGGATCTCGATCAGGTGCGCGGCATGGGCGGCCGCGGCCTGGAACTGGACGAGGCAGCGGGCGCAGATCATCGGGGGTCTCCATTGGGCCGGGACGGGAAGTGCTCGAACACGGCAGCGATCGATTCGAGCTCGTGCCCGGCGAATTGCTTGAGCGCCTGCGTCACGCCCTGCGCCTGCTCGAACGTCACCGCGCCGATGGGCCCGCGCTCCACGCGCGTCCAGTGCTGGCCGTCGCCGATCGGCTTGCCGGTGTCGGCGAAGAGGTCGTAGCGATCGCCGGGCATGCATCGCGGGTCGCCGCGCTGCTCCTGGCCGTGGCACGTGTGGCAGGCGCCCGACCACTCGAGCGCCTTGCGGCAGACTGGACACACGAACGGGCACGGGGTGCCGTACGGATAGCCCAGGCCCTCGGGGCAGAGCTCACGGGTGTCGAGCTCGGCGCCGTCGTACGGGCAGCGCGTGCGCGGCGAGCGGCCGGACGGGGTCGTAGTGGCCGCCGGGGACGGAAAGAGATCCTTCCGCCGCCGGGTCACCGATAGACTCCGTCATGGACCCGGACCGCGTTCTCGGTGCCCTTCTTGCCGGTCTGCAGCAGCCAGTCGAAGTCCGCGCGGAAGCTCGCGTGCCCATCGCGAGGGGGCGTCTGACCTCGAAGGAACTTGCTGGCCTTGTATTCGGCGAAGACCTCGAGCCACCAGTCCCGAGCGGGGAATTGGCGCAGCAGTCGCCGGGCCGCCTCCTTGCGCTTGAGGGAGAGCGTCTCGACCGCTGGCAGGTTGTCCGGGCCTTCGCTGTTGTACAAGTGGGCCAGGGCTTCGGGACTCGGCCATGCGGCCGTCTGCCAGCGATCCGCGGCCTCCTCGGCACGAGGAGGTTGTGAACGTAGGTCGGTGTCTACGGTGGTTTCGGTGTCTTCGGGTACTACGGTGTCTTCGGTAACTACGGGGGTATATGTCAGCGGCTGCCGGCAGATGTCGGCAGATGCCGGCGAGGGATACTTCGACTCCTTGGCTCGCTGACGCTGATGCTTGGCCCAAGTCATGAAAAACCCGAAGGTTTTCTCGCCGACTCGATACAGCTTCACCAGCGCTGCAGCCACCAGCTCACCCAGCCAGCCCCGAACGTCCTTGACTTTGACGCGATCCAGCATCGCCGGGTAGCACCGGGCGAGCAGGACCATCTCCTCGGCCTCGAAGCGCCCGAAGTCGTCGGCCACGAGCGTCAGCCGCCAGAAGAACCGCTCCCCGCCGTGAGAGAGCTTCGCGAGCGTCTTACTGGTCAATGCGGACTCCCGGATGTCACGGTTCGGCACTGAGGAATCAGGCCGCCGCATCAGCCTTCGGGGTGAGCCGCTCGATCTCCGCCTTCCAGTAGCTGCCCTCCTTCACGACGTAGCTCTTCCGCGTGATCTCCTTGCCGGTCACCAAGAAGTCGCCCACGAGCAGGTCCGTGCGGCCCTTCACGGCGGCCTTGACCGCCTTGTCGACCCCTTCGTACTCGTGGGCCGCCTCGCGCAGCGCCTCGCGCCTCACCAGCAGCGCCTCGAGCTCGGCATCGTCGAGCACGCGCAGGCCATCGGCGCCGAGCCGCGGGGGAAAGCAGACGCGGCCGCGGGCCCAGCACCGATTACACGCGCCGACGTCGTCGATGAAGTCGGGCAGCGTGCCCGCGTCGCGGTGCTCGACGGCCGCCTCGCAGCGCCGGAGGATCTGCTCCATCTCCTCGAAGTCGAGGTAGACCGGGACGAGCTTCCAGTGGCCCATGCAGTCGTCGAGGAGGAAGAACCCCGCCTCGAAATTCTCCGCGTAGCAGTAGCTCTGGAGCTGGCGCGGCCACTTGCGCGCCCACGGGAAGCGGTCGAAGTCCGCGGCCGTCTCGATGCGCCGGAACACATTGGCGTCGACGCTCTTGACCTCCATCGGGAACTGCTGGCGGTCGAACTCGGCGAAGCCGTCGAGCCGTCCGCGGAGCACCACGCGCCCCTTCGTGTCCTTGATCTCGAACGCCTTCCGGTCGACGCGGACGCGGATGCCGAGGGTGGCCAGCTCGTTCAGCACCAGGTCCTCGATGGCGTTGCCGCGGTCGAAGCGCTCCTTCAGCTCGACGGACAGCGGCGGCTTGACCTGCCAGTGGGTCATCGCGAGCGTCATCTCGCGCGCGCACGGCCCGAGATCCGACGCGACGGGATTGTTGCGCGGGTACGCCTCGATGCGGCGGCTGACGGCCGCCTCGCGCCGGGTGACGATCTCCTTGCAGACGTCCTCGACGGTCATCATGGCCGCGCGCCTTCCAGGGCCTTGCGGAGGTACGGGTCGACGTCGGGCTGTCGGAGGAACCAGGCGACGTAGTCGCGCGGCAGCTCGGCAATGGGCGTGCCCTTATGTTTTCCCACCGCCATGACCGTCGGCACGCGGGCGGCCTCGGAGATCTTCCAGAGCGCCTCCCACGACTCGATACCGCCCAGATCTCGGATGAGCGCGGCGAGAATGCGCCGGCAGCACCAGCAGTCAGCATCCGCCGCATGGGCACCACGGAGCGCTTCTTTCGCGACATCCGGCGCGCAGTGATAGAGCAGCGCCCCTTGGGTGTGACTGTCCAGTGTCGGCCACAGCGAGCGGGCCAGCGCGAGCGTACAGATGCGCTTGACCGGAGGCTCGCCGAGCACGCGCCAATCAAAGTCGACGTTATGCCCGATCAGGTACTCGGTGCCCTTCGGCAGGCGGAACGTGTCCCAGAGCGGCTTGCCCACGAGGTCGGCGGCTGTGATGTGGTGGGTCGCCAGCGCCCCGTACTCGATCGCCTTGTCGGGGTCGTAGCGCTGGGAGAACGACTCGAGGGGCTCGAGGTCGACGGGGCCCGAGAGCCTGAGCCACGCAATCTCGACGGGGCGCACGGGATCGGCGAGACCTGTTGTCTCAGTATCGACTATCAAGGCGCTCATGCGCGTCGCCCCGCGAGCTGCTCCTGCCGGTAGGCGTCGGGCACCGCGGCGGCGTTGACCACCTCGAACTGCCAGACGGGATAGATCCGAACGCCGGGGATCTCGCGCGCGCCGGGCTCCACCGCCGCGCGGATCGCCTCGCGGTTGACGACGGCCCGCACCGTTGCGCTCCCGAGCGTCGCCTTGACCGTGGCCTGGGGCGCGGACGGGACGACGAGCCGCACGGGCGCCTCGACGACGGGTGGGGCCACAGGGGCCACGTCGGCCGCTTCGAGGATCGCCAGCTCGGCCGCGTCACTCGGCGTGAAGCCTGCGGCCTGCGCGGCCGCCTCGGTGGCCTTGGCGACGCGCTCGCGCTCGGCTTGCTCTTGTTGCCGGGCCACGGCCGCGAGCCGGAGCTGCTCGGCCTGCGCCGCGAGCTCCCGCCGCTCGTTCTCCAGGCGCACCCGTTCCCGCTCGGCGGCGATCCGCCGGCGCTCCCGCTCGCGCCAGTCGAGGATCGCGGCCTTGATCCTCTGCTCGGCCGTCGTGGCCCCGTCCAGGTACGGCCGGAACGTGTCGTTGATCGTCTTCACCTGGGCGTTCAGCGGGTCGACCTGCGCCTTGCGCTCCTGCTCGAGGGTGCGCTTGATCCCCTGCACGAACGCCAGGCCGTCGACGGCGTCCTTCTCCTGCGCGCCGTCGTGGATCTCGAGCGCCGCAAGCCGGTCGATGCGCGCGACGTCGGCCGCCTGGATGACGAGGACCGCCGCGGCACTCATGCCCGCACCGGCCCGCGCTCGAGGGTGGCGCGGATGGTCTCCCAGCCGGCCATCGGGATCTGATCGACGGTGGCCGCGCCGATCTCCAGCAGCAGCGAGTCCGTCTCGGCCTTCTCCCAGCCGTGCCGCTTCGCCAGGCTCCAGAAGGCCGTCACCTCCTGCGCCTTGATGCGCTCGCCGTTCGCCGCCGGCGCCTCCTCCTTGCCCGTCGCCGCCTCGTGCTCGGCCTTGCGCGCGCGCTGCTCCTGCTCGCGCTTGAGCGCGTCGAGCCGGCGCTGCTCGGCCTTGTGAAAGCTGGCCTTGCTCGGATCGGCCAGCGACTTCTCCGCGGCGCCGACGTACCACGCCAAGTCCGCATCCGCCAGCTCGGACGCCCTCATCCCCTTCTGCTTGCCGAACGCCATCACGACGTCGGCCGTCCCGACGCCGGCGCCCGTCGACTCGCCGCCCTTGCCGCCCTTGGTGTAGTCGACCATCACGACCTTGGACACGTCGATGCCCGCGGCCTTGAGCGTGTCGAGCGGGATGCCGTTCAGGCCGGCGAGCGCACGCACCGCGCGGCCATGAAGATTCGCGTAGGCGGCTTTCAACACGTCGCTCGGGTCGACCTTGTCGTCCGGCCCATTCGACTTCGCGAAGAACGGATCGCCGCTCCACCGCGAGCCCTGCACGTTCTCGACGCGGGCGCCGGTCACCTTCGACCACGCGTCCGCGAGCATCACGTACATGAACGTGCCGTCCTCGTTGTTGCCGCTCTGTGGTTGCCGCTCGATCACGGGCGCGCCCATGTCGATCCCCCAGGGCTGCGCGGCGCGCTCGGCGCCCATGTCCTGCAGGTAGCAGCGCTGGCTCAGCACGGCGCCGTCCTGATCGCGGCTGACGTGACAAATCCAATCGGACGGGTGCGTCGCGCGGATGGAGGCGGCGCGCAGCGATTCCAGGATGCGGGTCATCGCCTCGATACGCTTGATGGCGGCGTCGGGATCGGCGGCGACCCAGCGGTCCAGGAGTGAGCCGGTGCCGCTGATCGGAACGAGGCGCTCCTCGTCCGCGGGAATGGTTACGGGGTCGGTACTCATGCTGATCTCCTTTCCTCGTCGTGCTTGGTCGTAGGGCTAGGCGGCATGGCGGGTCCTCCTCAACGCGCGGCTGTTCTCGACCGCGCAGGGGCGGCAGAACCGGAAGCCGTTGCGTCGGACGTAGATGTTTTCAGGGGTCGCAGGGTGCCCGCGCTTACAGACGCCGGTGCGGTGGGCCACCGCATTGGGGCTCGTGCTGCGCCGCCAGTTCTCCCGCTGCGGAACCGCCTCGGTGTGCCACGGATTCACGCACGGCCGCACGCGGCACAGGTGGTCAAGCGGCATCTCGCCGGGGATCGGCCCGCGGAATGCCTCATAGGCGAACCGATGCGCGAGGGCGACACCGCCGTCCGAGTTCCCGCCGCGGTTGAACTTCCCGTACCCCTGCGCGTTCGTGTACCCGGTCCACAGCCAACAGCCCGAGTTCGGCTCCGGGAGCACCTTCTCCCAGAAGCGATCGAGCGGGTCTCGGCACGGGCGGTTCATGTGGCCACTGCCTTGCCTTTGCGCGGCTTCGCCAGCTCGCCGACGCGCAGGGCCAGCGCCCGCGCATGGTCGACGAGCCCGCGGATCTGGGCCAGGCGTACCGGCGCGGGATCGCCCGTGTCGAACAGCTTCCATGCGGCGTCGAGGGTGATGATCAGCTCCTGTTTCGGGCTCTGTCGCTCGCTCATGGAAGCACCCCCTTGGTGGCGCGAGAGGGACGTCGGGAGTTATGATCGCGCGTGCACGTTCGGCACCGGCGGCGCCCGCCCGGATAGATGTCGTAGGCGTGCCCTCTGGGGCAGGTCGGCCGACACCCGGCCTTGCCGCGCTGGACATTCACCAGGTGCGTGACCGCCTCCAGATGCGCCGGGTTCACGCAGGCACGCACACGGCACAGGTGGTCAATGTCCATCCCCTCGGGAATGGGGCCTCGGGCGAGCACGTAGGCCGCCCGGTGCGCCATGAGAGTGCGGCCTGACCCATTCCCCGCCCCGATCTGGCCGTAGCCGCGCCAATTCCTGGCGCCGATCCAGAGCCAGCAGCCCGTGTTGGGCTCAGGCATGAAGTGGCGCTCTAGTCGCTCTATAGTGAGTCCTTCCGGATGTCTCACAGTGACCTCCTGGTTAGGGGTTGACGCTTCTTTCCGCTGCGGCCGAGATGCCATTGCCCGCACGCGCAGCGGTACACATGGACGCGGGTGAGCTTCCGGCGCCGAGCGCCCCAGGCGCGACGCGCGCGCACGGCGTCCGCGGCCGTGACAAAGCCGCGCTTGCCGGAGGGGCAGCTCACGGGTGCAGGCACGCCGTGCAGAGCGTGCCCTTCATGTGGTAGATGTCCAGGTCGACCGCGGTCAGCGGGAAATAGACGGGCTCGCCACAGTCACTGCACGCGATGCCAACAGTCTCGATGAAGCACGGCGCGCCCAGCTCGGCGAGGTCGAGCGTCTGCCGGCAGCCGCGGCAGATGAAGCAGCCGCCGAGCGTGACCGTCCCCGGCATGAGCTGATGCGGCTCCACGAGGCGCGTCGGGCGCCAGAGACCGGGCAGCGCGAGCAGGTCGGAGAACATCACGCGCTCCGCTCGACGTCGTCGTCCGTCACGAACGCCGGGGCGTACTGGCGTGGGTTGATGGCGAACTCGCGAATGAGCCGGCAGAAGTAGGTCCGCTCCAGGCCGAGCGCGCGAGCCGCGTGCGTTCGATTGCCCCCGGCGTCGGCGAGGGCGCGCGCGAGCAGCTCGCGCTTGAGGTCGATCACCGCCTGGTAAAAAGTGGCGGCGGGCATCAGGCGGCCCGCTCGGCGATGGCGAGCGCGGCGTCCGCGTGATCGTCGTAGCAGCGCCTGCACAGCTCGAGCGTCACCTCGTCGCCGATCGCCGTGGCCTCGGCGCCGCCCTCGCAGCCGTCGGCGTACGGGGTGCACGCGAAGCACATGCATCGGCCCTCGTTCTTCCCGTCCTGCTGATACGTCTCCAGCGGGATCTGGACGCCGCCCACCGTCACCGGGGCGCGCATCGCCGCCTGCGCCTGCTCGGGCGTGAGGGCGTTCGTGGCATTTCTCCAGCCCCCGTATCGCCAAGGAGAGATGCCGAGGTAGCGCTTCACCGCCATGCCTCGGGCGAGACGTCGAGCCCCTGCTCTTCCGCGAGCGCGAGCAGCTCGAGCGGGCCGATGGTGATCACCGCGGGCGCGGGCGGCGTCGCCGGCACCGGCACCCGGCCGCCCGTGCGGGCTTGCAGCGCCCCGGGCAGGCTCGACGAGGGGATCTCGTAGCAGCCGGGGCGCGTCCCCGGCGGACGGGCGTTCACCTTCGCGCGATCCTCGGGGCTCATTGCGCGGCCACCAGGATCAGCACGAGGCCCCACCCCGTGCAGGCCAGGACGGTGAGCAGCGCGGTCACGACGTCGTTCATTTCCCGTTCTCCTTTCGGTCCTTGGTTTTCTGCTGACGCCTACCCTTGGCTCTCGACACGGCGGCCTCCGTTCTTGGTGGGGAGTGGCCTTCCATACGCGGTGCGCCGACGCTCGGCCTCGTAGCGCGCGATCGCGGCGGCGGGGATCTGCCACCGGCCGGTGACGCTCTTGAACGGCTCGAGCGCGTCGAGGTGGCCCGCCGGCACGTGGTGGTAGAGGAACGACGTCGAGCAGCCGAGGCGCTGGGCGGCCTCCGCGAGGGAGAGGTGTCCGACATCCGGCACCGGCGGGCGCAAGTCGTCGGCGGGTGTCACGCGAATACCGCCTTTTCGTGGAGCGCCACCGCGTCGATCCTTTTCCCCATGAGCAGCCACCGCCGGATGAGCCGAGACAGCTCGACGTCGCGCGCTGCCGCCTCCGCACGCAGGGCCTCGGCCTCCGGCTGCGTCACGCGGAACGTGATCCGGACCTCGCGGGAGTGGCAGCGGGCGAGCGGCTTGCGGTCTGGGGGCATGGCGGCGATCTCCTTCACGCGCGGCTCACGACGCGACGGCCTCTTCCGGCTGCCGCATGACCCGCTTGGTGACGAGGGCCTCGGCGAGGAGCGCCTTGGCGGCGAGGAGGACCTTGGCGCTAATGTCGCGCCCGGCGAGCACGTTGCAGACGTGCATGTTGCTCACGCTCGCCCGCTCCGCGATGGCGATCTGCGTGATCCCGTGGGCCTGTAACCGGCGCTTGAATCGTGCTAGCTTCACCGGATCGGACTTGGTTTGGCTTGGGCTTGGCTTTCTCACGTGACGGAGAATACTGAATCGTGTGACTAGTGTCAAACAAAATCGCGTGACAGGTGTCTCGTGAATCTAGGACAGAAAATTAAGGCGGCCCGAAAAGCGGTCCCCTTGACCCAGGAGGCCTTGGGCCAGAAGGTCGGCGTTTCAAAGCAGACCGTCTCTCGATGGGAGAAGGGGGAGGATATTCCTCAGGGTGCCAATCTGCTGGAGCTCACGAGGGTTCTGAGTCTTCCGCACGACTGGTTCGCAGGCGCCTCGGCCAAGAGCGCGCGCGGCGAGAGCCAGGGCGAGGCCCTCGATCCCGACGCCCGCAAGCTCGCCGACCACCTGGCGCGCGAGCTGACGGCGGAGTTACGCAACAACCCCGAGCGCCGTCGAGAGCTCCTGCGGCACTGGTACGGCCAGGTCAAGGTGACGCGCTGGCCGGCGCGCGGCGAACCACCGAAGGCCGAGCGTGTCCGGGGGCATGGATAACCGGAGGGGCGCCGTGGTCTGCCTACCGCTACGGAGTACGGGGAGCTTGTGTGCGTCATGCGCGCCGGCCATGGCCTGCGCGGTCGAGGGAGGGGACCGATGAGGAGTGTCGTTCTTGCGGCCCTGGTAGGGATGCTGCTCGCCGGCCCAGCCGCCGCTGACTGCGGGTGGGTGCTGTGGAAGCAGTGGTCGAAAACGATGCCCGGCAAGAACTGGCTTGGCTATTGGTCCCTGCTCGAAGGAGCGGAGTCGCGGAGGGAATGCGAAACAAGGGCGATGGCGTGGACGAAGAACCTCGCAACGACGGCCGCTTCACCGGAAGTCGAGGTCGTCGTCAAGGGCACTCAGGTGACGATCTACTCGGGCGAGGGCCGGAAGTGGCTGGACCTCAGCGAATTCGTGTGCCTCCCGGCGGCTGCGGACCCGCGGCCGCGCTATAGCGAGAAGGAATGACCCTCTTCCGCACGCCCGCGGGCGGCTACGGCTACCGCTTCTGGCACCGCGGCACGCTCGCCAAGCGCGAGGGGTACGCGACGAAGGGCCAGGCGCGCGGCGCCGAGTGGGCCCGGCGCGTCGAGGTCGGCGCCGTCGGGCCGCGGCAGGCCGGCGGGCCGCCGACGATCACCCTCGCCGACTACGTCGCGCGGTGGCTCGAGGAGATCGCGCCCCACGTCGCCCCGAAGACGCTGCTGAACTACCGCGAGCGGCTCACGGGCCACGTGCTCGCCACGCTCGGCGCCCTCGCCCTCGGCGCGCTGACCCGCGCGCGCATCCGGGCGCTCCTCACGGAGAAGGCTCGGACGCAGGCGAAACAGTCCGTGCGGGGGATCCGCGCGGCGCTGTCGGCGTGCCTTGCCGATGCGGCCGAGGCCGGGCTGATCGTGGCGAACCCCTGCCTCGGGATCGGCCGCGGTCGCCGGCGACGGGGCGAGACGCTGACGGCGATCGAGCGGTACGAGCGGGTCAAGCCGATGAGCCTGGAGGAGCGCGACGCCTTCTTGGCCGTGGCCCGCACGACGGAGCCCGCGTGGGCGGTCTACTTCGAGCTGCTCGCCAAAACCGGCCTCCGGCCCGGCGAGGGCCTCGGGCTCCGGCGCGCGGATCTGAACGCGACGGAGGCGTCGCTCCGCATCGAGCGCGCGTGGGTGGCGGGCGTCCTCCGGCCGACGAAGACGCACGAGACGCGCGTGATCGACGTGCCCCGAGGCCTGGCGGCCGCACTGTACGCCTTACCGCCATGCGACAAGTCGGGCTGGCTCTTCTTCAACGCGGCCGGCCGGCCGCGCGACCTGTCGAAAGCGGGCAAGGCGTTCCGGCGGGCGCGCACGGCCGCGACGCTCGAGGGGTTTCGGCTCTACGATCTGCGCCACACGTACGCCTCGCTCCGGCTGGCGGCCGGCGCGCCGATCACCTACGTCGCCGCGCAGCTCGGGCACCGCACGCCGGAGACGACGCTCCGGTACTATGCCCGCTGGATGCCGTCGAAAGGGCGCGCGTGGGTGGAGGACGAGCCGAATCCGCCCGTTGTCGTACCGGAGCCGGCGCCGAAATCGAAGCGGTTGAGGCGGGTGAAGTAGCTGATTTCATGGCTGGAGCCGGGGGCGGGAGTTGAACCCGCGACCTACCGATTACGAAGGAGTGTTGCACGTGGAACCCTCGGCCTGGATCGTCAATGGTGTCGCGGCGTTAGCTCCGATTCTCGTCGTGATACGCCTCCTTCGCATTTGCAGGGAATTACATTGATCTGGCGGGCTATGTTCGCCAATCGTACCGTTTGCGAACCGCGTGAGCCACGGAGAGCCGTCAGGCGCCACGCGGCCCGCTCCCCCGCCATCTCCACCCTCGGCCAGGCCTCCGCGCCCCAGGGCGGGCCGTCGCCGGGGCTGAGCCCTGCTATACTCCGGGCCGCCCATGCGCTTCTACATCCCTCAGCTCGACGGCCTCCGCTTCCTCGCCTTCCTGTCGGTCTTCATCGGACACGCCGCCCCGGCGGCGACGTATGTTGGCACCGCGGCCGGCCTCGAGCTGTTCTTCGTCCTTTCGTCGTATCTCATTACCGCGCTCCTTGTCCGCGAATCCGACGCTACCGGGCGGATCAACGTGCTGGCGTTCTGGGCCAGGCGCGCGCTCCGGATCTGGCCGCTCTACTTCAGCTTTCTGTTCGCCAACGCGATCGTTGCCGGGATGCCGGATCGAGCGCTGGTCGCCTTCGCGCTCTTCGCCGGCAACTGGGTCGAGGACCCCGGGCCCGGGCCGATCGCCCACCTGTGGAGCGTGTCCGTCGAGGAGCAGTTCTACGTGGCCTGGCCGCTCGTGCTGACCGTGCTCCCGCGGTCTCTCCTGCGGCCGGCGTGCGTCGCCCTGGTCGTCGTCGCCGTCGCCGGCCGATACGGCCTGTACCTGGCGGGCGTCAGCGTCGGGGCAGCCTGGTTCAACAGCGTCGCGCATCTCGACGCCCTCGGCCTTGGCGCGCTCATCGCGCTAGCGCCGCGCGTGGAGCTCTGCCCCGCCGCGCGGGGCGTCCTGGGCGCGAGCGCTCCGCTGGTCGTGCTCGCCGTGGCCGTGGTGCTGTGGCGGTGGCTGCTGGCGCCGCCCGCAAGCAACCCGGTCGCTATGGCCCCCGCCGTGGTCACGCTCGCGTTTCTGGGGGCCTCGCTGGCCTGTGGCGGGGCGCTCGTGGCGGCGCTGGCGGGCTCGGCGTGGCTGTCGCACCCGGCGCTCGTCTATCTGGGCCGGATCTCGTACGGGCTCTACGTCTTCCACATGGCCGCGATCCACGTGGTCAGCGCCTGGTGGTGGCCGTACAAGCTGCCGGCGGCGTTCGCCCTCACCCTGGCGCTCGCCGCCGTATCCTACCACTCCCTTGAGCGCCCCTTCCTCCGGCTGAAGGCGCGCTACACGTCCGTGAGGACCGCGCCGGCGCCCTAGTAGATGCACCCCCAGCTCGGGCCGCCCGCCCGCTCGGTGAAGCCGTCGGCTACCCGACGGCGATACCGTGCGTCAAGGCGCGCGGCTACTTCTTCTCCTTGAGCGCCTTCAGCTCGGCCTCGAGCGCGGCAGCGCGGACGGCGAGCTGCGCGAGCTGCGACTCGGCGAACCGCCGGCCGTTTTCCACGACCTGGAGCTGGACGTCACACGTCGTGGCCGGGGCCTGCGCGCTGGCGGCGGGTACTGCCCCCGTGACGGCGAGGGCCGCCACGAGGACACTGATCGAGAGGGACCAGCGCATGGGTCAGGCGCCTAGCACTGCGGCACGGTGGTCGTGCCCGTGCCCGCCGCGTCTCGGACACTGACGGTCGTACCCCGGTAGAACAACCCGGTGCTGTCGATACACGCTGGCCGGTTACCAGAACCGCCGTAAGTAGCCGGGGAGTAGATTTCGCCCGAGCTGCCGATCACGAAGATGTCGGCAGAGCCTTGATCCTTGGCCTCGATGAGTCGTGACCACCCGTTGCCCGACGTGCTGCGCGAAATGCTGATGGCCGGGCCAACGGAGTACATCGTGCTCGCGTTACAGCAACTCTGAATCCGGAGGCCGATCAGCGTGTCGTCGTTAGCATATGTGTTCTGCACTTCGATGATGGCGCCCATCGCAGCGCCGCTGTTGGTCTTGTTGACGCCAAAGCCGCCGCCCCAGACAAACGCCTTGGCCGCAGCCGTAGAGTTCTGGATGGCCCATCCCGCAAGCGCCGCGTGCTCGGTGTAGTCGCTGGAGGCCGTCGAGCGGTTCATGACCAAGATGGCCGCCAGGGCACCTCCGTATCCGGTGCCCCCGTCCGGGGAGATCTTGTTGATTTGCGCGGTGATGGAGTAGTTGGCGGTTCCCAGCGTGCTCGTCGTCGTGTCCGTCGTGTTGATATAGAGGTCCGAGACGTAGCCGTACGCGTACGTGCCGACGTTATGCGCGCTGTCGCGACTGCCGGAGACCGTCGTGTTTGACTCGAAATTCGCTCGCGTGCGCGCGGTCGTTTGCGACACGAACGAGGCGCCAGAAGTCAAGTCGCCGGTCACGGCGGCATCACCGCCAACGATAGCGATGCCGCTCACAAACGCGGTACCAGCAGTCAAGTCGCCGGTCACGCTGGCGTCGCCGGTCACTTGGAGTGATCGACCGCCGAGCAACTTGAGCGTCGAGCTCGAGAAGTTCAGGTTGGTGGTCGTGGTGTGGGTGCCGGGGGTGCTCGACTCGAACCACACGTCACCCGTCGCGGCGAATGCATTCGACGGCGGGAGCCCGGGCAAAGTGAGAGCAAGCAGGGTGAGGGCGAGCAGGAGGGGACGGCGTCGCTTCATCGTGGGATCCTTTCGGGTGAGGGGTGCACTGCATGGCCCCTTTCGGTTAGGGGACAATGGTGTTGCCAAGCACGACCCTGCGAATCTCACATGCGCGGGCGTCTTGCTTGGCGATGTACTTCAGCGTCTTGCACGACTCCTGAGCTATGCGGGTCAACTCTTCCGAGTTCGTCACGAGAGCAGACTCCGTCAACACCGTGGCGCGAACATGTGCCTCTACCGCCGCCGCGAGCGCGGGAATACGCACCTCGTGGTTCTTGATGAGCGTATAGCCCGAATAGATCGCGAAGACGTACACGAGGATCGTCGCGGTCAGCTCCCGCAGGAACTTCAGCCACGCCGTCGCCTTCTCGGCATCCATCAGTTGCCGACCCACACGCCGTTCAGGCGCTTGGCGAGGCAGCCCGTCCCGCCGCCGGCCACGGGGTTCGCGATGGTGCCGTCCGAGCAGTAGACGACGCTGCCGTTGGCCGGCGGGGCGCCAACGCTCAGATTGGCAAACGTGAGCGGGAACGGAAGCGTGAGCGTGATCCCCTGCACCGAGCCCGTGATCTTGTTGGCTTCAAGGAACCCCGTCAGGGTATTCGCGCCGATGACGGCGGCCGAGACGTTGGTGCCGCCGAGCTCGAAACACCGGCCGGGGGTGGCGAGGCCGGGGATCGTGTACATCGTGTTCCCGGTGATGCTGATCTGCGTCCCGCCCGCGACGGTCATCAAGATGTTTCCGCTGCCGTAGCCGTAGAACACGTTCCCGGTGATCGCCACGACCGAGAGCCACGTCCCAGCCGTCGGAATTGAGATTGCCCGGGACGCAGGACCGAAGCCCACGGCAAACTCGTTCCCGCTGATGACGACGTTGTTAAACGTCCCGGTCCCTGTCCGGTCGAGAAGGATGCCGATGCTCTGCTGGTTCTCGATCGAGTTGCCAGTAATGAGCAAGTTGGACGTGTCGATGCCCGTGGGCACGTTCAGGTAGATGCCGTACAGGTGGTTCAGAATCTTGCACCCGCTGATACGGAGGCCGCCGCCCGGCTGGTAGTAAATCGCGGTGCCAGTGGTGAGCGAGTTGTCGATCGTGCAGCCCTCGATGAGGCAGTCGCCCGCATCCGGCGCGACGGTGTTCTGGATATGGATACTGCTGGCGCAGGCGTACAGCATGCACCGGGTGATCGTGTAGAAGTCGGCCGACACGATGCTGATCCCGTACGTGGTGCAGGCCGACAGCAGCACGTGGTCGATCACTGACGCCATGTTGTTGTTGTTGCCCTGGATACTCGTGTCCGCACCGGAGCCTGCGATCTGAATCCCGATGGTTGCGTTAGCGATGCTCATGTTTCGGATCTCGACCGGCCGCGACGTGACGAAGTTGAACATCACGCCGCCCCCGTTGCCGTTCAGGACGGTCAAGTCCAGGCCGTCACCCGCGATGGCACATGCCTTCGTGATGGTCGACAGCGGCAGGTTGACCGCGTACGTCCCCGCCGGGATATACAGGGTTGCCACCTTTTGCCCCGACACCGACGCCGCGGCATTGATCGCGGCGATCGCGGCATTCAGGGCGGCCTGATTCGCGGCGCCGGTGCCCCCGGCCACGAGCCCGTAGTCCTGGACGGCGTTGATCGCCGGCGTGGCCCCGAGGTTCAGCCGCCCGGTCTGCGCGTTCGTGCCGCCGTGCCCGCCCTGCGGGATGGCGACGGGGACGGCGATCGCGCCGGCGGGCACGATATCGGCGTTGCCGAGGTGCGTCGCGTCGAGCCACCGGAGAAACTTGCCGGGGTCGGGCTCGGGGAGTGCGCCCGCCGGCAGCACCACGCCCGCCCCCGTCCCCGGATTGGCCAGGCGCGGGATGCGGGTGAGGGCCTCGTTGATCTCCTGCACCCAGAGCGCCGCGCGGTCGTAGGCGCGCTCCTGCGTCTCGGCGCTCAGGCTGCCGTACTCCTGCAGATCGGTCGCCTGCAGCAGCGGCGTCGCGCGGATGAGCCACACGGCCGCGCCATTGACGGGCGGCGTGGCGAAGGTCACCGTCCCGCCCGCGTCGGTGGTCCCCCCGGTCACGAGGATGTCCGTGCGCTGGACGCCGGCCTCGTACGCGAGCACGTCCGCCGGGCTCATCACGCGGTACGGGAAGGTGAAGGCGGTGGCGACGCCGTTGCCGAGGTAGGCGATGCGGGTCGTGGTGGCGGCGACGGTCATGGGGAACTCACCTCCCGAGTGACTGCAACAGTGTGGCGGGATTGAACTGCGGGCTCTTTGGGTCGGTCACTGGCCGCTTGGCGTTGTCCTTCGCGCGCTGGGCGTCGAGCACCTTGGCGCGGAGCGTGGGCGAGCCCTGCGTCGGGTCCATCAGCCAGGCGTGCGCGCGATCCCGGAACTCTCCATAGACCTGCCGCAGCCGCGTGGCGCGGCCGCCGTCGGCCCCGCCCGACTGCTTGCGGTATTGCTCGGAGTGGACCAGGTGCTCGAGCGCCTCGGGCAGCGTGCGCCCGTGGCTGTCCTTCGCGGTCTGCGTCATGTAGACGATGGCGTTGTCCCGCTGCACGGCGGTCATCTCGACACTCCCCGTCTCGGGCCGCTCGGTGAGCTGCGGGCCGTCGTTGGGCGCCTGCGTCGTGAAGCCGTGCAGCGAGATATTCCAGCCGATCGGCCGGAGGAGGACCTCGTTGGCGAGCACCTCCTTGGCCCACGCGCGGTCCTTCTGCCCGGTGAACCCGATCGGCGTCACCATGTTGACAAACGCGCCGAGGGGCCAGAGGAACTCCGGCGCGACGGCGGCCGGGTAGACGAGGACTTCGCCCGTCACCGGGTGCCGGTGCGCGGGGATCCCCTGCGCGAAGTACGGCAGGCCCGCCTTGAAGGCGTCCGACAGGGTCCGTACCTCGTGAATCACGTTGTCGTCGAAGGTCTTCGTGACATCGCGGACGAGCGTGGGCACCGCCGAGCGCGCGAGCCCCTTCAGCTCCTTGCCCGAGGAGCGCTCGGGATCTTGGATCGCGTCGAGCATGTTCGCGAGCCCCTGCATCGACGACTGGCGCACGAACGTAAACCCGGAGGCAATGACGATGCCCTCGAGCCCGGCCGTCCATTTGTCCATCGCGGCCTGATTCGGGATGTGCCGGAGCAGGTCGACATAGTCGGCGATGGCCGCCACCATGAGGCCGACTTGCCCGCCCCACTGGTTGTAGCCACTCACGAGCGTGTTGCCCAGTCGGATCGCGTAGTCCGAGCCTTCCTCACGGAACGGCTTGAGCGCTCGCTGGGCCGGGCTCAGCATGCCGCTTGGCGTGATGGTGCCGTTCAGCACCGCCGCGACGATGGCCGTCGTGGTGCCGGCGCCGAGGATCATCCGCGCAATTGCTTTGTCCCGCGCCGCCGCCTCTGCGCCCGCCGTGCCCCAGTTGCCGCCCGCGGGGTTGAGGTCGCGCCAGTTCTGCATCGACAGCTCGCCGAGCAGGCCCGTGTTCTGGACGACAAACTTTGCCGCGTTCGTGCCCCAGCGGACGAAGGGCACCAGCACGCGGGCACCTGGGATCCGATCCATGAGCCGGAGCGCCAGTTGCCCCGTGGCGCCGAGCTCCTTGTTCATGGTGATGAGGATCGCGTGATCCTGGGCGTCGATGACCATGTGCGGGAGCGGGCTCGTCTCGAGCGCCTTGACGCGCGCGAGGTATTCCGGGCTCCCCGACGTCAGCCCCTCCCGGGTCGCCGTGCGCACAGCCAGCGCGGACATCTCCATGTGGTACGCGATCCCCTGCGCGAAGGCGTCCTCGACGATCAGCGCGCCCCCGGGCGTCCAGCGGGAGTTGAGCGCCTTGTTGAGCACGTCGATGGTGCCGCCGAAGGTGGTCTCGGGGTCGAAGCCCCACGCGGCGGCGCTATTGTCGACGCGCCCGGCCTTGCCCGTGTTGAGGTTCGGGCCTTCCTTCTCGCCAATGAGCAGGATCTTTACCTTGGAGCGCGCGCGCGCGGCCTCTTCAAACGGCGCCTTGTTCTCCCGCCACGCCTGCCCCATGAGCTGAATCGCCGATCCGATCGCGCCGACGCTCTGGCTCAGCGCCCGCGCCGTCTCGCCCCGCTGCACGCCGTCCGGGTCGTGGGTGATGAACTTATTGACCCACTCGGCGGTAAAGCGGGAGGGCGCCTCGTAGGGCAGCGAGACGGCCATGCCGAGGATGTTCCGCGTGCTCGTCTTGATGCCGCTGATGAGCCCCTGAATCCACGCGGAGTAGGCGATCGACGCGCCCGCTCGAATCCCCGCCCACCAGTTGCCCTGCCACGTGCGCCGCTGGTGCTCGGTCTCGAGATGCGCCCGCATCGCGGCCAGGATTGCCGCCGGCGAGGCTCCTTGCTCCGTCTGCGGCGCCGCGAGCAGCTCGAGCGCCATCTTGCGCGCCACGGCCTCGGCGAGGCTCATGGCGGTCGGCGGCTTGGTGTAGCCGCTCGCGGCCAGGGCGTTGGCGATGGTGACCGCGACGGCATCGTGCTCACGCACCTGCGCGTCCTCGGCGGCCCGCTGGGCCCGCTCGATCGCCTTGTAGACGCCCATCAGCGCCTCGGGGCCGACGTGGGGCTGCTGCGCCTGGAGCTCGGCCGTGATCTTCGCCGCGATCGCCTCGGCCGCGGAGATTTTCGCGGGCGCCTTGCCCCCGTGGGCCGTGCGGATCAGCTCGGCCGCTACGGTGGTCAGCGTCAGCTCTCCGCCGATCTTCCCGGCCACGAGGTCGGCCACGGAGAACGTCTCGTCGGGCGTGTGGCCTTCCTTCACGACCCGGAGCCCGGCCGCCTTGGCCCGCGCCGCCACGCTCTTCCCCGCGTCCACCTCGGGCGTGAGCCCCGTCTCCACCCCGAGCTTCCGGGCGAAGGACGCGAGGTCCTTCATGCTCGCGCGCTCGGCCTCGGAGCCGATCTTGCGCGCCTCGAGCGAGCGGGCCACGTTGCGCGCCCCGGCCTCGTCCAGCACGGCGAGCACCATGCCGATCGCCTGCGTCGAGATATATTCCGCCTGCGCGGCCTTGTCGCCCATCGCGATCCGCTGCTCGAGGGAATCGAGGACGTGGCCCACGGCGGTGTACATGTTGCGCAGTGCGTCCTGGCCGGCGGCGTCGGGGAGGTAGCTCTCGAGGTCGGTGTTCATCAGGCGCTCGAGGTTCACGCCGCGCGCCTTGCCGGCCGCGATCGTGGCCTCGTGGGAGACCACTTCCCGGTGGGCCTGCATCCGCTCGCCTTCCCCGGCCATCTGGTTGAGCCGGAGCATGATCGACTTGACGGTGTCGGGGGCTTCGATGCGGTCGACGTTCAGCTCGCCCACCGCCCGGGTTGCCTTCGCGGCCTCCGGCGGCTGGGGAATGGTGCCCCCGGGCCCGCCCGCGTCGTCGCTGCGGAAGGCGGCGCTGCCGCGCTCGCCCTTGAGGTTGGGCGCCTGGATCTTCGCCGCCTTGACCACCTTCCCCGCCGCGCCGGCCGCCAGCGGCGCACTCTGGACGGCGATATCCAGCGCTTCGCCCACGGTCATGGGGCCGCGCAGCGCCTTGCCCTCCAGCGTGGGATCGAGCGGGTTGCCACCGCCGAGGATCATCCGGATGAAGCCGCCGTCCTCGGTGACGACTTGCTGCTCGAGCGCCGCGTTCTGATTCTTGAGCGCCTGCCGCGCGCCGGCCCCGAGGCCGATCAACGGCGCCCCGACGATCGGCAGGAGACCGTCGATGAGGAGCTGGCGCACACCGCCCACCTTGTCGGCGAGGCCGCGGGCCACCTCGTCGGCGGTATTCGCGCCGCCCTGCGGGCGAGTGAGGATGGTGCGCGTCAGCCCCTCCATTGCGTTCCTGGCGCCCTCGCCGGCCGCCTCAAGGGCCGTCTTGACTCCGGTCGCGATCGCGCTCGGCTGCTCGGCCGCCTTGCCCGCGGCCGCCACCTGCTCGGGCGTGCCCCCCGCCGGGCCGCTCTCGGCCGCCGGGTTGATGTCCGGGTCCTGCATCGCCACGGCCCAGCGGATCTCGCGCTCCGTCTCGGAGTAGGCGTGATCCAGCGTGGGCGCCTCGGCGCTGGGGTACGTCTTGATCAGCTCGAGCGTCTTGTCGGCCATTACTCGGGCTTCGCGGGCGTGCGCTTGACGCCGCCCGCGCCCTTCTCCGTGGCCCGCTTCTGCTCGAGGTCGGCCAGCGTCTTCTTCCGGGCGGCCAGCTCGGCGAGGAGGTCCATTTGCTGCCTCACCTGGTCGGCCGGCAGGCGGTACTTGAGCGCCCCGGCCTCCAGCTCGTCCTTCGTCTTCCACCGGAGACGGGGCTCGATTTCGCTAATGTCGCGCTGGGCCAGCTCGCCCATGCGCACGCGATAGCGTGGAATCAGCTCCTCGGCCACGGCCCGCGCTGATTCGGCCTTGGGGCCGCGCGTCGGATGTGCGCGGAGGAAGAGGTCATCCGTGAAGTCGGCCCAGAGCTTCTCGCGCGTCTTGTCCAGCGGGAACTTGTCGGGAATGCCAAGCTGCTGCTGGGCATAGGCGATGGTCTGGCTGTAGTCGTAGTGCTGCGCGGTCAGCGCCCGCCCCTCGGCCGCGAGCGCCTTCCCCTCGGCGCGCTCCACGTCACCCTTCCGGGAGTCGATCTCGCCCTTGAGCTTGCCGTCGAGGTGCTCGTAGTCCTTCTGGTTGAGCCCCCCGCCGGGCGCGCGGAAGGCGGCGAGGCGCTCCCGCGTGACCGAGCGGTCGCCCGTGTTGATGGCGATGCTGAGCCGCTGGTACACGCTGGGATCCGAGGGCGCGTCCTTCGGCGCCTCCGTGACAATCTTGCGGAGCCTCTGATAGGGCTCGTCATGCATGTTGAGCATCGCGGCCCAGTCGTCCAGCTGCTCCAGCGAAAGCTTGCCGTTGCTGGCGTCCCGCGAAAGCGCGCCGATCGTGGCGTCGTGGTTCTCCTTGATGCTCTGGACCATCGCCGCGTCGTCCCGGCGCGCGGTGGCGTCCTCGCGGGCCTGGCGCGCCGCCCACTTCGTCTCGAGCGTAGCCGCCAGCGCATTGGCCTTACCCTGGTCGAGCCGATACTTCCCCGTCTGCAAGTCCTCGATGGCCTGGTCGGGCGCCACGAGAAACCGCCGGTTCGCGAGCGCGGTGTCGAGGTGCTCGACAAACGCCGCTTGCTTCGCCCGGAGCTTCGCCTCGGGCACGGCCCCCGTGGCCGCGGCCAGCGAGCGCTGCGCCAAGGACTCCCACAGCGGGGCGCCGCTCGGCGTGGTCGCGTCGGGCTCGAGCACCGCCTGTTTGCCGTAGTCCGCGAGATCCTGGTCGAGCCGCGTCTCAATGCGGGCCGTGCGGGCGGCGTACTCGTAGGCCCGCGCGTGCGTCTGGCGCTCGCCGAGCATCGTCTCGAGCATCCGGCCGACCACCAGCTTGCTCGTCGGGTCCTTCGCGCGCCCGAGGGCCTCCTCGCTCACCTTGTCCCGGAGCTTGAGCCAGGCCGGCATGAACTCCTGCGGCTCGACGGCGGGCGTGATCAGCTCGTCCGTCGCGGGGTCGCGCGCGCCCATCTTCAACACGGCCTCGCCCTGGTCGAGCTGATCGCGCGCCGTCGTGACCGAGGCCGTGGCCTCAAACGCCTGCTCGTACTTCTTCAGCTCCGCGTCGGCCTTCGCCATGTGCGCGGCGACCTGGTTGCCCACCTCCGCGAGCCCCTGGAGGCCCTCGCCGATCCCGCTGGAGGGCGGGGGCGTGGCGTAGCGGGTATTCGAGCCCGAGGGCAGCGGCGACTGGGCGACGATCTGGGCGAGCTTCATGTCGTCCTGTACTTCGCGTAGGCGCTGGCGACACCGGCCGCGCCGGTGAGCAGCGACGTGCCCGCGCCCACCGCCCCGCGCGTCACCGCCTGCTCCTTTTGCAGCTTGAAGAGCCCCGCGTTGGCCAGCGAGCTCTGCTCGTTGACCTTCCCCGTGTACTTCGCCCGCTGCGCCTCCACCTCGGCCTGCGCCGCGGTGTCCAGGAGGAGGAGCAGCGGCGTGCCCTCGCCCGTGATCCCGCTGTCGGCGAGCTGCGCGCGCTGCTGGGCCATGACGCGGGCGTTGGCCTCGCGCTGATCGGCTTCCGCCGCCTTGCCCGCGCGGCGGGCCAGCTCGGCCTGCTGCTCGGCAATCTCGCTGTTATAGTCGGCCGCCGCGCTCGCCTGCTGGCTGCTGACGATGGCGGTCGTGGCGCCCGCGACGGCGGAGGCGGCCGCGGCGATGCCGGCGATGGCCGCCACCGACAGGCCGAAGTGCCGCAGCTCGGGATGGACGCGCAGCACGCCCGCTCGACGGTGCCCGCGGACCCTGGGGGCGCTCACGCGGGCGCTCCATGCCAGAGGGCGGGATCGTGCGCCATCGTCAGCTCACGGGGCTCCTTTGACGCCTGAGGGCCTCTGGCACGCACCTGCGCGGCCATCGCCACCGAGAACGGGAGGCCGCAGAAGGTCGCGAGCTGGCCGGCGGTCTCGTGCGGATGCGCAAGGAGGTCCTCGAAGGTGAGCGGCAGCACCGGCCCGTACGCGCCCCAGAAGGGCGCCAGCCGGGGCGTGTCGCGTCGGAGCGCCTCCACGAGCCCCGCGGCGGGCAGGCGCATCCCGAGCGCGGCCGCGACGAAGCGCAGCATCGAGCGCGCCTGTTCGTGCGGACCGCGGGTGAGCACGATCGTCCGATACGCGCGCCCCGACGGCGGCCCGCCCAGCGTGAACGGGTCCAGCCATTTCAGCGCCCGCCCCTCGGCCGCGTTCAGATCAACGTGCGGGAAGCCGGCGCACTCGAAGGACTCCGGCTGGTCGTAGCAGAGCGGGTGCCCGCCGGCGCCGAGCATCCGCATGACGAGGCTGGTGCCACTGCGCGGTAGCCCGCTCACGAGGGTGATCACAGGTCCTTCCTCCACAGCGCCAGCGGCCCTTGGCGTTCCTGGAACACGAAGCCGAAGCGCCGCGCCATCGTCGTGAGCCACTCGGGCTTGTACGCGTCGTGGATCTTCACCAGCACCCAGCGGAGCTGGTAGCGCTCGACGAGCACCGGCAGGAGCGCGAGGCACATCTCCGCGCCCGCGCCCGGCAGGCTCTCCGGGAACCGGATGATCCAGTCCACCTCGAAGCCGGGCGGCGTCGTGGCGTGCAGTTGGCCCGTGATGCAGCCGAGCGGCACACCCTCGGGGCACCACGTGACGACGATCCGGCCCTCGGCGATGTGGGGGGCGGTCATGCTAGACTCCCGGCCATGGACGAGCCTGACTGCCGGCTGGTACCCACGAACCCCGCGCTGAAGGACAACCCCGTCGTCCAGGCGTGGCTCGACGAATGCGCCGCCCTGATCGCCGAGAGCCCCGAGCTGGCCGAGTTGCGCCTCACGTACGTGCGCGGCCAGTCACTCGACGACGCTCGCGCCAATACGGAGCGCATCAATCGTCCGTCGCCAGCAGCGGGAACAGGCCCAGCAGCGTGAGCGGCAACGGGTTGGCCTGCTCGATCTCGAGCTGGCCGTCCGTATCCCACCCGAGGTCAGCGAGGTCGATGTCCCGGCTCTGCGGCAGCGTGCCGGTCCCGAGCGGATCCCCGCCGCGCCGGAAGGGCTGGACCTTGCCGCTGAGCGTGAAGCCGGCGCTCTTGTGCACGCGCAGCACCACGCGCGCGTTCCGCTTCGGGCGCCCCTGGACCGTCCCGAGCCCGGCCACCTCGGGGCGCAGCGTCTTGAGCCGGCTCGTGGAGCCGAGCCCCGCCTCGATCTTCATGGCGCCCGGCCCGCCCACCAGGTCCACCGCGCCACCCACGACCGTCTGGGGCGGGTAGACGCCGCCATCGCCGACGATCTGGGCCGTTCGCCCCTCGAGGTGGTCGAGCCCGCCGAGGAAGTCGACGGCGATGCCCCACTGCCCCGGCGCGAGCGCGGGGCTGAGGCCGGTGAAGGGGATCGTGATATCGGCCTGCACGGAGGTGGGCGAGACGTAGGCCGCGATGGTCGCCCGCGCGCCACTCAGGACGTGGCGGATCTCGCTCCCGACCATGCCCGCGTCGAAGAACGCGGCGTCCGTCGTGAAGGTGATCCCGGTGCCCGTCTCGGCGAAGAGCGTGAGCGTGCGGTCGTACACCTGGCCGTCGAAGCTCACCGCGGCGTCACACACGAAGCCGTCGTCGAAGACGGTGCCTTGCTCCTCCAGCACCTCCACGTGGCGCACCAGAGCGCCGCCGACGGTGCGCGCCACGCTGAGCCACACCTGGTCCCGGTCGCCCGCCGCGTGCGGAATCACGCAGACGCTCTCGACGAGGCCGTCGGTCGCGGCCGGGATCTGCCGGCCGTCGCCGTCGAGGGTCAGGGTCGGGCTCAGCACGTGCCGGCACCAGCCGACGACGTTCTGCTCTCGGATGTAGGCGAGAGACAGCAGCGTGCCGTCCTCGCGCGCCGCCCACACCGTCTGCTGTGGCTCACGCTGCCACGCCAGCTCGACGACGCGCCGGTTCTGCTTCACGGCCATGATCGAGACGGGCGTCGTCAGGTGATCGGCGAGGAGCGTCATGTCCGGCGCGACGTAGGAGACGGTGATCGCGTTCGGGTCCGGGGCGAGCTCGCGCAGCTTGCGCCGGCTCCGCGTCACGAAGAGCACGACGTTGCCGATCTTCAGCGGCCGCCCGATCGCCGTCGACCCGTAGCTGGTGGCCGGCTTCACCGCCTGCGCGAGGCTGTCGGGGGTGAGCGTGTTCCCCTCGCCCGCGTCGATCGACCACTCATCCCCGGCGGTCCCCACCATGAGCCCGCGCTGGTAGGGCACCGCCCAGCGGATCGCGTTGACCTGGTCGCTGTTGAGCGTGCCGATCAGGGCGTCGGCGGCCAGGACGCCCTGCGCGAAGTTGTAGTAGTCGCCGGACTTGGAGGCCCAGAAGGTGAGCGGCTGCGCGGGCGTGCCGAAGTACCAGAGCCGATCCTCGGCGAAGGCCACGACTGCGGGGTAGCCGTTGTCCGCGGAGAAGGCGGCCTCCTCGAGGCTCCAGGTGTTGGACGGCGCCGCGGTGATCGCCGTGGCCTCGGAGAAGATATCGGCCTGCACGATGAGCGGGCTGGTGATGCTGGTGATGCGATAGGTGCCGCCGTGCACGCGGACGAACTTCCCCACGTCGCCGGTCCGCCACCCGTTGCCACCCAAGGTCAGCGTGGTGTTGATCCCCACCGGGTCTTTGGCGCCCGGCGTGCACGTCGTCTTCGGCGAGTCGGTCATCTTCCAGCTCCAGGCGGCCGTCGCGGTGACGTTGGTGAACGCCTCGGTCACGGTCGCCGTCACATGTGCGGTGTCGGTGAAGGCGGTGATCGTGGCCCGCGCCCCCACGTTGACGCCGGCGAGGACCACCGCCTCGCGCCCGATATCGGCGACGAGGAAGATCGCCGCGGAGGCGGTCAGGGTGACGACGCCCGAGGTGGCGCTCGGCGTGAGCGTCGCGCCGGCCGTCGTGGGCCGCTGGCCGTACTCGTACGAGGGCGGCGGGTAGAGGGGCACGTCCCGGACGCGCCAGAGCTGGCCGTCGGTGAGGAGCCGCTCGAGCCGCGAGGGCGGGTGCGCCGGATGCGCGAAGAGCAGGACGTCGGCCGACGGCGTCCAGTTGACCGTGGGCAGCTCGTCGACGAAATAGGTGTGTCCCACCTGGACGGGCACGCCGGGGGCGCTCTCAACCCGGCCGTCCGACGTGTAGAAGCGGAACAGCCCCTCGCTCATCTCGATCGTGTAGGCGTCGCCCTGGGCGAAGATGAACGGGATCAGCCGCGCCTTCCCGGCGGCGATGCCCCGATGCCCGGTGCCAGGCCGGCGCCGGAGGCCGCCGCCCTGCGTAAGGAGCAGGTTCTCGATCCGGGCGGCGCCGTGCCCGTACTTGTCGACGTCGACCCGGCCGCCGAGCGTGTCCGACCACTCCCCCGCCGTCCAATCAGTCGCGCGCGTCTTGACGGTGGACATTAGTCTCGATCGCGCGTGAGCGCGTCGGTGATGTAGCGCCGCGGGGAGCCTTCCTGGCCGTCGAGCGCCTTGGCCAGCGCGAGCTGGCGCGGCGCCAGCTTCTCGTACAGCTCCTTGACCGAGGCCTTGCCGGTGATCGCGAGCGCGATCCGGGCCGCCAGCGCATAGGCCACGGCCGTGGCGAACGCGGCCCGCCAGTGGCCTTCGGGCACGCGCGCCGTGTAGCGGAGGCTGATCGTCGAGACGTCGGCGACGAGGGTGCGCCCCTCCACCTGCCAGCGGCTGCCGTCGCCGCCCTCGGCCCGATCCTCGCTCGTGGCCCGCACGCGCACGCAGTCCGCGGGGAGCTGGAAGGCGTAGGCGTAGTCCCACAGGGGCCCGTCGAGCAGCGGGGCCAGGCTCGCCACGCGCAGGCTGGCAAAGTTCCAGTCATGGCCCTCGAAGAGCTCCGAGACCAGGGGCTCGTACTCCGTCGCGCACACAATCGCCCGCGTGGAATCCTCGGCGAGATCAGCGATGGGCTTATCGCCGAGCAGGGTCACGAGCGCGCGATTTACCACGGGCACCGCGGCGGTGGGCATCAGCGTCTCCTCGGGCGCCACGTGGGCTGATACTCGGCCTCGCTCGACGCGGGGGGCGTGACGCCCGGCGTCCCGGCCACGCCGAGGATGAAGACCGGCGACCGGAAGCCCGCGGGCGCCGGCGGTGCCGCGGGCACGGCCGCGAGGCCGAGGACGAAGAGCGGCGCGCCGAAGCCGTCGCTCATGTCGGGTCGACGCTCGTCACGGGCTCGGCCGCGGGGTCGGTGGTGACGGGGGCCTGCCAGGCGATGGTGGTGTCATCCTCCTCGTAGACCACCAGCGAGCCGGGGATCGCCGTCAGGGACCACTTGTTTCTGAGCAGCCGGATGCCGTTGATCGGGCTGCGCGAGTTCGTCACAGTGACCGCGGACAGGTCCCTGTTCAGCAGCGTGTCAGCGTTCTCGGTCGCCGTCGGGACCGCATCGATCAAAGCCGCAACGTCCGACGCGTCGGCCGGGTCCGCCGGCAAGTTATCCGTCTTCGCCTTGATCGCGGCGACTTCGGTGTCGAGGAAGTCGTCGATCAGGCCCAGGGCTGCGTCAATGGTGTTGAACCGACCTTGCGTGTTGCTCTCGTCCGCGGGATCCGCGGGGAGGTTGGTCGTCTTCGCCTGGATCGTGGCGGTTTCGGCCTTGACCGCCGCGATGTCCGCGGCCGTGCTGGCGCCGGCGGGCGCCCCGAGGCGCGCGAAGGCGTCCCCCGTGAGGAAGTCGACGATGCGCTTGCCGATGCTGTTCGCCGTCGTGAGGCTCGCGACGAGGGCATCCCAGATGGCCTGCACCGCCGCGCCACTGATCGCCACCGAGAAGCCGAACGCGGTCAGCGTCCGCGCCGCCGTGCCCCACGCTTTGTCGGCGCCCGCCTGGGTGATCCCGACGTCGTTCGTCACGCCGGTGACGACGGGGACGGTGATATTCGTCAGCGTCGTGGGCGCCGAGGCCGCCTTGATGTTGTCGAAGCTCAGCCCGACTTCACCAGTGGTCTCGACGTCGATACTGCGGCCCGCCACTGTAGGGAACGCGAGGTCGTCGATCTGGCGCGCGGCGGTCTGGAGGTTGATGAACAGGTCGTTCCACTCCGCGCCCGCGGCGTCGGAGAACAGGATGCCGATGTTGTCGCCAGTCATTTCGGCGACGGATACGACCACTTTCACGCGCCTAGAGCCGGCTGGGGTGACCACGGGCAGCGTGGCGAGATTGGCCTCGGCGGCGCCATCGATGGACACCTTGACGTCGCCGGCCGCGAGCGTCGGGTTCACCTTGAAGAGCTTGCCGCTCGCCGAGTCGATGAGCGCGACGTAGGTGATGTACTCGGTCGCTCGCTTGGGCGGCTCGTAGGAGGGCATTACCTGACCGGGATCGCCGCCTCAAGGGCCGCCAGGCGCTCCTCGAGCGTCTTCACGGGTGGTGCGGCCCCGTAGGTCGGATCGAAGACGTACCGATCGAGGGCGGCCTGGATGCGCGGTCGATCCGCCTCCGTCAGCTCTGAATGCTGGACCAGGTGATAGCGGGAGTCGGCCGAAGTCGCGACGCCCTGAAGTCCGAGCTCGGCCGCAAGGTGCGCGTCCATCTGGGGGCGCGACACAGCGCCGTACGCGTTCAAGAAGGCGAGCGTCATAGCAGGATCGCCAGGGCGTTGTCAACGACAAGCTCGTCGGCGGCGTTGCTCACCGCGAACTGGTGGGTGAGCGACAGTGTCTTGTCGGCCGTCGTGTCTTCCGCTGCAGTCCCCCTAAAGACGAAGCTGTGGTACGGAACGCCAGCCGCGCCAACGGCAATGTCGCCGAGACCGGCCACACTTGCAGCCGTCACAGTCGACACGATGCCCAGTCCGTAGGCCCCTTGAGAGTTGGTCGCCCCCCGGTTCCCGAGCCAGGCGATGAGCAGCCACGCGCGCCGGGTCGCGTTATTCGTGTACGCCGCGCTCGCGTCACCCCACAGCGTCGTCGCCCCGAGCTTGACCCGCCACGTCGACGTGTTCACGCCGCTGTTGCTGAGGACGTTGCCGCCCGCGACGATCAGGAAACCCTTGTCCGTCCCCAGGTCGTTCGCGAGCGCCGAGAACGAGAGGACGTTCCGCTCGGCACTGTCCGTGTTGTACGTGAAGGCGTTGTTTCGCGCGTACACGGATGGCGCGCCGAGCATCGCCAAGACGTTCGCGACGGTGAGGTCCAGGGGGTTGCCCGCGCCTCCGGTATTGTTCCCCTTCAGCGTGAGCGTCGCCATCTCCGCGAGCAGGGCATTCGTGATCTGATCGGCGTTGACGTCCGCCGTGTCGACGAGCTTCGACGCACCGTCCTGGACACCGCCAGTGACGTGCACGAAGCCCGTGCCCGTCGGGGTCGAGCCGCTCCCGCTCGGCCCCGCCGACGGCGCGATAACCGTTTCGGGCATGCTAGCTGCGCGCCGCCGTCAGCTTCGCCCGCACGGCGTCTCCGATGCGGTGCACCGTCTCGTCCACCTCGGCCTGGGTGGCTTCCTTCTGCGCGTGGAGCTCGGCCAGCTCCTCCGTCGCCTTCGTCTTGGCCGCGTTCCGATCGCGCTCGATCTGGATCAGCTCGGCCTGCTTGGCGTCGATCGCGGCCTGCGCCTCGGTGACGACGCGGTCCCGCTCGGCCTCGATCGCCTTGGCGTCGGCATCCGCCGCATCGATGCGACGCTGGGCGTCCGCTTCGGCCGCCGCCGCCGTCCGCTCGTGCTCGGACAGGACGGCCGCATGCGCGGCTTCGGCCGTCGCGCGGGTCTCGCGGAGCTGCGCGAGGCGTCGGTCGAGATCCCCTGCCTCGTCCTCGTAGGTCGCCGCCGCGGTGAGCACCTCGAGGGCCCGCGTCCAGCGCGCGACTTCGTCGCGGGCCAGCTCGCGCGCCTGCGTGGCGGGCATCGCGGGGCGGGCCGGCTCCGGGGCCGGCGCGGGCAGGGAGGACTCGGGCGGCGTCTTGGGCATGGAGAGCTACCTCCCTCGCAAGAACAGCCAGGTGTCGAAGCCCGCCGTGGTCGCGCCGCCCGTCAGGACGGGCTTGACCGCGTAGCAGGCTTCGAGAATCTGGGCAATGGTGGCCGTGGTGGCGAGCGTGATGGTGAGCGGGTTGGCGAAGCCGCGCGTGTCGTGCAGGATGGCGAAGCTGCCGCCCGCGGGGTCAATGTCGCCCTGGATGGTGGCGACGGCCGTGCCCACGGTCGCCGCGATCCACTTGACGCTCTTGTCCTGCTTGTAGTTGCAGAGGACGGGCAGCGCGACGTCGCCGGCCGCCATGCCGATCCACTTCCAAATCTCCATGTCGACGTCGTACGGCGTCTGGACGCGGACGGGCGTGATGGTGGCCATGGGTTATCCGAGCCGCGTCACTTCGACGAGGTACTCCACGCCGGAGGCCGAGAAGAGCTTCCAGAACGTAGCGTCGGGTGTCGCCCCCTGCGTGACGACGATGGTGCCCGTGCCGAAGAGGCCGGGTGCGCCGCCGAGGTCATCATCTTCGCGCCCCCCGGCGCCTTTCGGCGTGAGCGTGACGGACGTGCCGCCGATCGCGGTCACCGTGTACCGAGCCTTGGCCTTCATACGCGGTCCTCCAAGGGCGACGGAGCCGCAGCCCCGCCGCCCGGTTGAGATCAGTCGCCGACGATCAGCACGGAGCCCGTGAAGCGCGCCGCCGTGGTGAAGGCCGTGCCGACGTTGGTGATCGCGAGGAACACGTCGGCCGTCGCGATGAAGTTCGGGAAGGTCGCCGTGGTCAACGGCCAGAGGAGCGGCGCGGCACTGACGGCGTTGCTGGCGCCGTTCACGAACTGCGCCGCGGTGATGACCGCGCCGAGGGAGATCCCGTCGGCCGCGATCGCGTAGGTGCCGATGTGGAACGTCCCGGCCCCGCCGGCGCTGTGCCACTCCGCGCCGAGAAGGATCCGCTCGTCCTTGAGCAGGCGGCCGAGGACGAGGACGTCGCCGACGTTGCCCGCCGGCAAGGCGGCGAAGTCGTACTTGATCTCGCGCACCTTGCCGTGCCACTCGTGGGGCTGGAGGTTGCGCCCCGCGCGCTGCCGAACCAGTTCGTCTGCGTAGATGGTGGCCATGGGGGCGCCTCCTTACACCGTCTCGTCGATGTCGACTTGCACCACGCCGAGGTCATCGACGCGGCAGCCGCCACCGGAGAGCTTGAGCATCACGAACGGATTGTTCCACTTGCCGGGGTCCCGGCCCGTCTCCACCTCCTGCACCAGGCCGAACGCCACGCCGATCGCGTTCTTCTGCCACGCGATGCAGGAGCGGATGTTGCCGGTCTTCGGCAGGCGCGTCGTCATGCGCCAGAAGAAGCCCATCCACTGCGCGTCGAAGGGGAAGCTGCCGTGCATCAGGGCTTGCAGCGTGGAGTAGTCGGAGGACGTGGCCTGCGTGTTCAACAGGAGATTCGTCATGGCGTGCGCCGAGTAGAAGAAGTACCGATCGTCCGCGTCGACGTCGGTCCCGTTCATGATCTCCGCGGTCTGCGTGATCTTGGCGAGGGTGAGGCCGGCGCCGCCGTTGGCGATGATGTTGGCCGCGAGCATGGCCTGGGTGCCCGTGGTCTCCCCGGCCTCGTCCACGGTGATCGCCGACGCCAGTGCCGAGGCAAGGGCAAAGTCGTCGATCTTGCGGCTCCGGCCGTAGGCGAGGATCTGCGCGATCTCGCTCTGCGGGCTGGTGAGGGTCTTGATCACGTCGAAGTCGTCGATCAGGGCCGCGAGGCCGAAATCATTGAGCTGCGCCCGGCGCTTCGACTGGGGCGGGTTGACGTACGTCGTATCGGTGTCGCGCGCCACCGGGCTCATCTCGACGGAGCCGATCCGGTTGAAGGGCCACGTCTTGCCGACCACGCCGTCCTTGACGCGGGTCGAGCCTTCCGTCTTCTTCCGCTTCTGCTGCGCGAGCTGGGTGACGTTGTCCGAGACTGCGTGAATAAACCAGGCCTCATCCTGTAGAGCCACTGTCTGCGTCCTCCGTCGTGAATCCGCTGCTTGCACTGCACGACGAAGGGTTGCCGGTCGCCCGACCCTTCTACAGCTTCACGCGCTGTTACTTCGCCGGGAGCCTCGCGGCTTGCCCCGGACTGTGGAACGGGGCTGCGTGCGACGGACTACGCCGCCTTGCCGGGATGCGCGAGGCGGTACAGGCCCTCGAGCTTCGCCGCGGCCTCGTGGTGCCCCGGCAGGCTCGGGTTGTTCGCCGGGTGCGCCTTGCCCGCGGCGCGGATCATCGCGATCTCGGCCTTGGCCTCATCCACGCTGGGCAGGCCCGCGACGCGCCCCTCGATGTAGCGGTCCTCCGCGAGGAGCGCCCCGACGGACGCCCACGCCTTCACCAGCTCGGGGTGATCGCCGAGGCCGCTGTCGTCGAGGAACTTCTTCCCTTCGGGCGACATGTGGCGGTCGACGGCGCGCGACGCGAGGGTGACGTTCTTCGCGAACACGCCCTCGCCCCACTCCTGCTTGAGCGCGTCGAGGCCGGCCGTGAAGCTCTGCCGCATCGTGCGCCCCTGGTCCGCGCGCTCCTCGGCCTCGAGCGTGGCCAGGCCGGTGAGCTGCTCCGGCGTCAGGCCGAGCTTGTGGGCGTGGCCCGTCCAGCGCTGCCAGCGCGCCTGGTCGAGGCCCTCGCCCTGGGGCGGCGTGTAGCCGCCGGGATCCTTGGGCACGCCGAGCTTCTCGCGGAAGGCAGCCACCTGCTCGGGCTTGGCGTCCTTGCCCGGGATGCTGACCATGGAGCCCTGCATCTTCTCCATTGCGTGATAGCTCTGGTAGAAGGCGGCCGGGTCCTTGAACTTGTCCCACGTCTTTTCGCCGCGGATCGCCTCGGGGATCTGCTGCCGCCACTCGGGCACCGTGCCAGCGGCTCCTGCAGCGCCAGCGGCGGCCGCTGCACCCGCTCCGGCGCCCGCACCAGCCCCTTGGCCCTCGGCCGCGGCCGCCGCGTCGCCCTCGGCGCGGAGGAGACGGAAGCGGGGCCTCACAGCGGCCTCCGCAGGTCGGGAATGACCACGTGGCCCTGGCTGAGCGCCTGCATGACGGTGCCCACGAGCTGGCTCAGCAGGGCCACCGCGGCCGCTTCGCGCTCGTCGTGCGTCATGGCCTCGAAGGGCTCCATGAGGGCGCGAAAGCCCGGGTTCACCGTAACCTTCGGCTTGCCGCCGTTGTCGTCAGCCATCACGGCGTGTCCTTGGCGATGAGCGCGCGCACCGCGGCGTCCTTCGCCTCGAGCAGCTTGCGGAGCGCTACCGTCCTCTCCGGGTTGCGCGGCAGCGTGTCGACGACTTGCTGCGCGAGTTCACAGAACGGCCGGGACACGTCGGCCATGGGCGCCGGCAGATGCGCGAAGGCGAAGAACTGGAGAATGTGCTCGTTCATCACGTGTCCTGTTCCGCGGTGCTCGACACCGCATGGGTTTGAAGTTCCGGGCGCCCTTGCTTGGCCTTCCTGAGATTCGTCTCGATCGCGAGCACGACGCCGCGCGCGCCCTCGCGGAACACGACGCCCGCCGGGTCCACGCGGCCGTTGTGATCGGTCACGGCCGTGCTCCGGTAGACGAACGCGCTGGCCCGTAGGTCTTCGAGCACACGTGCCCCGTGGGGCGACGTGAAGGTCAGAACGTAGTCGTCGAGCAGCGCCTTCCGCGCGGCCTGCGCCTGCTCGGCGGTGAGGTGCTCGTCGCTCATGCCGCGGCGGCTCCCTGGGGCTGTTGCTGCGCGTTCGCATCGCTGAGGGCCTTCACCATCGGCGCGGCCTTCCCCGCGGCCTCGGCCGCCCCGCCGATCACCTGGAGCTTCGTGGCCGCGGCCTGCGCCTTCGCCCGGTTGGCGCGGATCTCGGCCACCGCGTCCTCTCCGCGCACGAGGTCGGAGGGGTAGCCGGTCACCTCGCCGATATGCCGCGCCTCCGCGTCCCAATCGTAGACGTCGACGACTTCGGGCTTGAACGGCGCCACCTGCGCCACCCAGGCGTTCTTGCGCTCGATCGCCACCAGGTCGCGCGACTTCTGGGCGCGCGCCAGCGGCCCCTGGTAGACGATGTCCAGCTCGGCATCAAACCCGGCCTCCAGCAGCTCGGGGGGCGGGGGCGGGAGCTGCCGGGCCCGGGACAGCACGCCGATGCTCCGCTCGATGGCGCGGCCGAGGATCTCCGTCTGCATGCGGCCCGCCGCGGGGCCCATCAGGCGCATGGTCTCGTCCTGCACCATCAGCGCCTCGCCGAGCGTCATGTCCTTGGTGACTTCGCGCAGGAGCGGCCCGAAGAAGACCTTGCTGATCTTGCGCTCGAGCCGCTCGATGCCGTCGCTGTTGACGTCGAAGCGCGCCTTGCTCTCGAGCGCGAAGACGGTCTTGGACGGGTCCTCGTCGGTCGTGATGTTGATGGCCGCGGGCTCGAGCGAGAGCGAGCCGAGGATGCCGTCCGCGCGCTGGATCAGGGACGGGTCGACGGCCTTGCCGCGCGCCTGGAGGTCGAGCTCGACGTAGCGGTTGAGCGTCCGGACATCGGGATAGGCGATGCTGCCCGGGCCCCAGCCGCAGGCGCTCTGGCTGTCCTTCTCCCACCGCCCCACGGCATACGGGTTGTCGTCAAAGCCGCCCTCGCCCAGCAGCGTCTTCGCGTCGTGCTCGAGGTAGCAGCTCGCGAACGCCTTGTGCGTCGCCGCGCGCGAGCCCACCGCGTAGACATTGCGCGGGTAGACGGCGTGCAGCAGCTTGACCGGCTCGTCTTGCTTGGTCGGCTCCTTGGCGGCATCGCGCACGCGGGGCGAGCACGTGTCGGGCCACTGCGCGAACACCTCGCGCGCCGGCCACGTGAAGTCCCGGAAGACGGTGTCGACGCGGCCGTCGGCGTTCTCGGCGCACACATAGTGCCCGATGGTCTGGGCCACGTAGTGCAGGCCACCGAAGCGGTTCGGGCCCACCGGGTCCTTCTCATCGATGAAGAGCCCGCCGATGCCGAAGACGGGCAGATCGCCGATCACCTCGGACAGCTCCGTGTAGAAGTTGGAGGCGACGAGGGCGGCGAGCGTCCGCTTGGCGACGTCCTCGCACCAGTCCCGCACGGGCTTCACTGCGTTGAGCGCGTCGTCGCGGACGCGGATCGAAAACCATTCCTGCGCCTGGTTGGCGACGGCGCCGAGGATGTTCGAGCTGAGCGTGCGCGCCGCCGTCACGCCTTCTGAATCGAACAGGCGCGATGTCTTGCGCGTGCCGGGCGCGGTGGTGACCGTGATGTTGGCCTTGTACGGCGTGAAGAACTCGGCCAGGTCCTGCCACGTCTGACGGAAATTCGCCTGGTCCGACACCAGACGGTAGTAGCGCTTGCAGAGCTGGCCGGGATCAGCGGGCATCAGTGCCTCCCCCGAGCAGCGTGGACGTGCTGGCCTCGTCGGCATTCCCGCCCGTGAGCACGCCGCGGGTCAGGATCGTGCTCTCGCGGCCCTTGCGCGCCTTGAGCTGCGCCCGCATCTTGCCGGCCTTCTCCTGCGCCACCGGATCGTCCTTCGCGGGCGGCTCGGGGGGCAGATCGGGCGCGTTCCGCGACGAGCCCATCAGGCGGCCTCCTCCGCGCGCTTCACGAGGAACACGCCATCCTCGGCGACGTGGTAGGGCTCGAAGCCGAACGCCTGCGCCACGGTGCGCAGCCGCGAGTCCATGCCCTGCGTCGGCTGGAAGATGCCGATGTGCTTCGCCTCGCGCCGGTTGGCCTCGTCGAGGCCGGCCTGGAGCAGGGCGAGGAGCGTCGTCGCCGGCGCGTCCGGGAAGACGACGACGTGCTCGAGGAAGAACCCGCCGGCCCACGGGAAGGCCACCAGCAGGCCGACGTCGCGCCCATCGAGGGCGAGCGTGAGCACCAGGCGGTCGGCGACGCGGACGGGGGGCGTGCTCATCGCTCCCACCAGATCGTGACGACGGCGGCGACGATGAGCGCGATGAAGACGGCCCCGAAGATCTGGTAGGTCACCGACCCCCCTTCCCCGTGAGCGCGCTCTTGCGGCTCGCCGCGGGCTTCGGCTTGTCGGCCTTCACCGGCGTGCGGTGCGTCGCCTTGCCCTGCGTGTCGAAGCCGATGCGCTCCATCCCGCCGCCGGGCGTCTTGCAGAACGCGTAGTGCGCGCACCGGGCCATTACCAGGGGCCCGCGCCCGCGTCCCCGCCGATGCCCGTTGCGCCCGCCCCGCCGTCGCTGATCCCCGGCCCGCCCGGTCCCGGACCCGGCCCGTCCCCATCGCCGATGTTGAGCGCGGCCTGGACGGCCTGCTCCATCGTGTCGTACGCGGGGATCTCCGGCGCGGCCGTGGCCGTCGGCGTGTCCACCTCCGGTCCGGGCACCGGGGTGTGCAGGCCGACCGCGTGCGCGAGGTGGACCAGGCTCGGCCCCTCGTCGTCGTCCTCGTCGAGCAGGCCCGACCCGGGGCGCCATTGCAGGTTCGCCCACTTGTCCTTGGCCGTCGGGTGGTGCGTCGTGAGGTAGTCCATCAGCCCCACCGCGTCGAGCTCGTGGCGTACTGCGGCGCTGCAGGGCGCCCCGTGTCCCACGGGTTCGCGCCCGTGACCGCGTGCGTCTGCCGCGGGCCCTTGGGCAGCACGCGCTGCGGGGCGACCCCGCCGATGAAGTAGCAGGACGCGTCCCCGATGTCCGCCCACGGCGGATTGGGCTTGGCCGGCTGGATCGATCGCAGCTCGCCCGTGACCTTCGTCGCGTAGTGCCAGCGGCCGTCCCAGGCGCGGCGCAGCAGCTCCGTGTCCTTGCCCGGGTTGACCTGGAGCGCCCAGTGCCCACCGACGGCCTGGTTGAAGAGCGCGAGCATGGGATCGCGGCGACCCTCCCACGTGACAGCCCCAGCGCGCAGCACCCCGCCGAGGAGCTGCTGAATCACCCGGATCGGACTGGCGTCGGTGTCCGATTGGTCGCCGGTGTTCATGCTCGGGTCGTAAGCGTGGAAGAGCTTCGGGTCGCCGGCCCGGGTGAGGGCCCACGGGGCGTGCGCCTGCAGCCACGGGCGCACCTGCGCCTCGATGTGCTGGCGCGTGCCCGCGTCCTGCGTGCAGAGCGCCGCGTAGACGCGCACCCGGCCCTCCACGCGCTGCCCGAGGATCGTCGAGGGCGTGTGGCCGGCGTCCCAGCCGACCCACAGCGGGGCGTACTCCACGGGCGCGTAGGCCTTCTCGGCCAGGTGGTGCGCCCCGCTCCAGCCGCGGGCCACGGCCTGGCCGAGCATGATCGCGCCGGGCTCGCCCTGAAGCAGCCGGCGCAGCATGTCGGGCCGATTGGCCAGCGCGCGTGTCCACTCGGCCCGCTGATCGGCGCTCGCGTACTCGCCCGGCTGAATCCGCACGTAGGCCGTGCCCGGGTGCTGGTCGGTGACGAAGCGCCGCCACGTCCAGTGGTCCTCGTCCGGGTAGTTGAGCGTCATGATCGCGGGGGCGCGATAGCTCGGCAGCCTCCGCGACGTGAGCCCGAGGCCCCACGCGCTTTCCGACAGGCCGCTCGAGGTCACGAGGACCGAGGACGGCGCCGGCTCTTCGAACCACAGGCCGTGGCACTCGGCGCGGAGCCGATCCATGCCGCTCTGGTCCTCGACGCCGAAGAGCCGCAGGTGCACCAGCTCGGCCCCGTCGAGCACGAACACGGCGAGGTGGCCGTCGTCCTTGAGCACCCACGTGCCCTGCCAGCCGGGCGCGGTCAGCGACTCGTGGGTCTTCGACTTGTGGCTCTGGAACGTGTCGGCGGCGCCGAGCCACTTCGTCGGGAGATGCCCGCCGAGCGCGTGATGCTGCTGCGCGTGGACGATCATCGCGCCGAACGCGCCCCAGGTCTTGCCGTCGCCGCGTGTGCCGAAGGCGGCGACTTCAGTGGGCCCCGTTACCCCCGTTGCTGTTGGCGGGTCCGTGCTGATCGAGATGAATCGCGAGACGCCCGCGCGGAAGCTCAGGTCGAGGCTCGGGCGCAGCGGTGAGGTTGATCGTGACCTGGACCGGCTTGCCTGTGCCGCCTTCGCGCTCACGCTTGCCTTTGAACCCCACCCAGTCGAACAGGTTCTCTGCCGCGCGCAGCCGCACCGGGTGATCCGGGGCGCCGCCTTCTTCCCGCTTCGTCAGCTCCAGCTCACCTGCCTTGTTGCGCTCCCACGTCCGCTTCTCGGGCACCACCGCGTCGAGGGCTTCGAGATCCCGGGCTAGCGCATGGCGGAGATGCTCCTGTTTGAACCCAGCCAGAAACAGCGCTCGGTCGAGTAACGCGTCGCCTGTCCACACACGCGGTGCATTGGCAGCCGTCACAATACGGCCCCTTTTCGCGCGTCGCTTAGCCACGGGGCGGGTCCGTAAACGTGGGGCGTGAACGTTTGCCCGGGGGCAATTTTTTCTTGACATACACGGGGAACAACGTCCGGAAGACGCGGATATCGGCCGCGGACAGCACGCGCTCGAGCCGCCGGCTGGCCACCTGCTCGTACATCGGCGCATCGAAGCGCGCGGCGTGGACGGACAGTAGGTCGTAGATCGTGCGCGGGCGGCGCCGGAACATCACCGCGGCGGCCTCGATCGTGTAGAGCACGCCGGCGGGCCGCGGCTTCTTCGTCAGCCCCTTCGTGGCGGCCGTCGACTTGCCGGGGGCCTTCACGCGTCCGGGTCGTCCTCGCCATCCGTGCCGTAGCCGGCCTGGCGGAGCGCGGTGTACAGCTCGGGCAGGAGGCCCTCGGCGGCCTCGCGAAGATCGTCGTCGTTGAGGTCCTCGGTCGCCGTGAGGAGAAACAGCTCGTCGGTCAGCCTGTCGAGATCACGCGGCATGCGTCGGCCTCCTCGCGCACGGCACTCGCTGGCGCTGCGTTGAGTCAAAGACTCTGTTGTATACCCGGCGCTGGCGCCCGCTTGTGAATGTACCGAACATGCTCATAGGCCGTCGTAGCTGCCGGCAGCCCGGGCAGTGATCGCAGTTGGGGCACGCCGGGCCGCCGCAGATCGCGCACGCCCCGTGATCGTGCCGGGTGCGCGGGCAGCGGTCGCGATCCTCGGGGCTCACTTCTTCGTGGCCTTCTTCTTCGGCGCCGGCGCCGTGTCGGCCGCCGCAGCCGTCGGCACGGGGGCGACCTTGGCGACGATCGCCTTGGCGTCGACGCCGAACGCCTTGGCGCGCTTGGGGAAGTCGCGCGGCGCCTGGTATTCGTAGCACTCGCCCCGGAGCACCTTGAACGCGGCATGGCGCACCAGGTCCTCCGCGGAGATCCCGAGCGGCACCAGGACGCTGGCGGCGGCGCCCTTCGGCATGCTCCACGGGTCGCGGAGCTGCCCGAGGATGATCTGGGCGAGGAGGCCCGTGGCCTTCGTCGGCGCCCTCTTCACCTTCTCCGCGATCGCCTCGAGGATCGCCGGCGCCGCGGTCTTCCATCGGTCCCGCTCGGCCTCATCGCGGGCGTGCTGCTCCCGTTGCTTGCGCTGCTCGATCTCCCAGCGCTGCTCCCGTTGCTTGCGCTGCTCGATCTCCCAGCGCTGCTCCCCGCTCTTCCCTTGCTTCGCGGCGCCGGAGGCGCGCGCCTTCCGCTCCTTCTGCTCGGCGCCCCAGTGTGTCGAGCCCTTCTCCTTGGCGATACAGACCTTGAAGGCCTCGCCCCGGCCGAGCCCGATCACGATCACGCCGGTCACCGCGTGCTCGCAGCGCTTGTGCTTCCCCGTGCCGTCGGCGCGCTTCCACGACCGCTCGCTGAGGACACGCTGCCCGTCGCGCGCGTCGGCAGGGATCACGTAGTCGTGCGTGATCGAGACGACCTTCTCCGCCTCCTCCTTCGCCGCCGTGATGGCGCCGACGGTCTCGGGGAAGAGCATCGGGTCCGCGGCCGCGGCGTCGAACTTCACATGCTCGTCGATCCACGCCTGCAGCTCGCGCACGCTCCTGACCTTCACCGGATCGGGTGCTGTGCCGTCATCCGTCTCGTGGTCCCACAGGAGATGCTCGGTCTCGAAGAGGCCGCCCCCGGCCCGCCCGTCGATGCCGGGATCCTTCGAGCCGATGGCGCGCGCCTGGTCCGCCGGCTTCAGCCGCGCGAGGAGGATCGCGTGCCCCGCGCGGTGATCTTGTCGTCGAAGAAGAGCGACTGGGCCGGCTTCGTGAGGGACAGCAGCTTCATGCGGTCGTAGACGTACTTGACGGACTTGCCGACGCGCTCGGCGATCCGGGCGACGTCGTAGCCG
>Ga0137465_1000200_pt1 | contig 40709 bp, 34 predicted proteins | sample EasRivERMGT828_2_FD_104906 | JGI IMG/M metagenome (GOLD analysis project Ga0137465, IMG submission 104906) | Soil microbial communities from meander-bound floodplain in the East River, Colorado, USA - East River MetaG ERMGT828_2 | ecosystem: Environmental > Terrestrial > Soil > Floodplain ... | reverse complement strand
GCAGGCTGCGGTTGTCTTTGGTCATGTGGTTGTGTGGTTTGGTTGTTTGTATTCACCGCCGAGCTTGTCTGCTCGGCATCTAAACCACCAACCGCATTTTCAACTATCGCTGGGACATTCCCTGAATGCTTAGTGGCTGAGTAGTGGTTGACTAACTTCACAGGAAATGTATTTTTCGCTCGTTGTTGCCGCTTTTTTGGTCCGAGTCCGACCACCGGTACCAACTACGCTGTCACTAGTCGTTTAGTACGCAGGAAGTACTCGTGCATTACTTCACTTTGATCAACCCCGAAAGCCGGTACACTCAAACCCGCGCCTTAGTGGCTGTTAAGATCTGAGAACGATCACGATGGATTTGCACGCTGGAAAACGACTTTGAAGAGGCTGCGCGCATCCGCCGCAGCGGCAAAACGGCGCCGGAGTTTCTGTCGGCTGGGGAGGCATCAAAGTATTGCACGCGCCACCTGCCCTGGCGATTTGCCTTAAGATTGTTACCCGGGGAAGGGTGAAAGGGTTGTGGAACCCCCGCCCAATCTTGACAAATGTTAGGTGGCGCGGGTCTCGTCATACCGTACGCAATCATAAATAACGCCCGACAACAAGGAAGGTTCAATACACCCTAGTTTTCCCAGAATTACTCCTTTGAACTACGGCGCTTACTTCTACGATGTTCTTTCAGTGGATGGTCAGAGTAACTTTGCTGTGGGCCGGCACCTCGATGTCAATGTCTTCTTGAAGAACTTCTTCATGTTCCTCCTTGTAATCATATCGCTCACGAACTGTCTTTTTGAGAGAGATTATTCCTGGCTCGTCATCCGGTAATAGACGAATCTCCTGGCGTGAGTCCTCATTTTCGCGCTGAACAGAACAACCACGCAGATCGAGCCGGAATCGAGACTTGAAGAGTGCTCAACAAGAAAGGAGGTGCGACGAAGGCTGGCGGAGCGGCTATCGGGTGCGCTATTGTGACTTAGCCGTGGTTTGGGTTCCGCTAAATAGACCACGCGCGTAATTGGTGAGCAGTTCTGCGCTCCCGACGATGGGCTCATCCCAGTACCTGACAATCCGGTCAGCGATACGATCGATAGTTTGCGTGGTTGTCGAGTCTGGGTTGCCAGGAAGGAAGATTCCCGGCTGTTTCATGGAGCGGCGCACCTTGGAGTCATAAGGAATGACTCCGAAGTGATCGCATTCGATGGACAAAACATCCGACAGCGAACGGTTGATGCGAGCAAAAATAGCCGTGTCCTCAAGACTCTCCATCATGTTATAAACGACGCGGGGGCGCAACTTGTGGCAGATCTGACCAATTTCGGCCGCGGCAGCTTTGTTGGTGCCGGCCACGTGTTTGCGCAAAGCCTCCGTCGTAAAGGTCGGGGAGGCCATGCTCTGGTTGTACATCTCATTGAGGCAGGCCACCAGCGCCGGCTTGCTGCGCAGATTCTGCTCGAAGGCGCGCAGAACGAGGTTTTTCAGGAAGACCAACATCTTCATGATGGACGGATACTCGGGGGTGGTGACGACGATGCCTTGATCGCTGATGAGAAACAAATCGAGGGTGTTGAAACTGGTGCCGGCGCTGAGATCAAGCAGGATGTACCTGGCGGAGAGTTGTCTGATCGCCCGAATAAGAGCCTTCTTCTGGTGATGAGTGATGTTCGCCATGAACGGCATGCGGCCGTCGCCAGGGATGAAACGAAGATCAGGAACCTCAGTGGGCACCACCAGATCGGAGAGGGGACGGTCAAGGGCCTTGTGGAGGTATTCGCCGATGCCGGGATAGCGGTTTTCGAGACCAAGGAAGCTGTGGAGATTGGAATTGCCGAGGTCGAGATCGACCGCAATCGTGGAATGCCCACGCGTGGCCAGAGCAACGGCCAGATTAGCGGTCAGAAAGGACTTGCCGACGCCGCCCTTGCCTCCGGCGACTGGGATGATTGTTGTCGATTGCGCCATTACAGGACAAGTGAATCACGTCTGCCGTTCGGGTGGAAGTGCCGCCTGTTCCGGGGCCGGGAAAAGCTTGGCGAGATCGGGGCTGACGATTCGCTCCTCGAAATTGCTCCAGATGCGCTTGTCCTGGCGGCAGTCGTAAGCGCGGCAGGGCACTGGCCGGTTCTTGTGGACCGAGCAGCCGAAGCATTTGCGGTCGAGATGGCGGCAGTAGCCATCCTCGTTGCTGGCGATAAAATAAGGATGGCGGAAATCCCACTGCAGGATGCCTTCCTCGACGTCCTGCCGCGAAAGTGCGAAGCGAAGGCGGCAGCAGGCGGCTTTGCAGAGATGGAGTCGGCTGGCGCAATCGATCTCCACGCCACCCTCATAGCTGTACTTCTCGTACTCGGGGTCTTGATAGGCGGCGCCGATGCCATCCTTGCGGAATTTCTCCATCAAACGCCCGGCGACCACTTTCTTGCGCTGGTCGAGTTCCTCGATGGTAATCAAGCCGCGTTCGGCGAGGATCTCGATGGCCGCGTAGGCAAAGGCGGTGACTTCGAGCAGTTTCGCGGTGTTCGCGTTGGCCCGCGAGTGCGTGTAGCGGAGGCCGCCGGCGATTTCGGTTCGCATCTTTTCGTCTTCTTTATGCATAATTGTTTTTAGCCTTGCCCGTTGAAGATGCACCAGCACAGCGTCAGTGGGCGGCGGTAGATGGAGACGCCGCCCGAGCGATCGTCTAATCTGGTTTCGACGGGCGTTTTTTGCGCAGTTCGGCCAATCGGTCGGGGAAATTCGTGAAGCGTTCGTCGAGGTCGATACCGGCCTCTTTGAGCTGCCGTTGGAGATCGGCCATTTCGGTCTTCGCCGACTCCACGCGCTGCTCATCGCCCGAAAGGCTGTTGCCGATTACACCTGGCAGCTTCTTCAGGAGCTCGAAGAGCGCAGGCGCGGCGTTGGGCGTCACGGTGGTATTCTCCGTGACGGGCGTGCGGTTCTTCTCCTCGAGCTGCCGGCGGAGGTCAGCCAGCCTCTCGTCGATGCCGTGTTTGAGTTCATCGAGCGTCTGCCCGAGCTGGTCTTTCGCCCACCGACGGGCTTGGTCTTCGGTAACTTCGAACGGAGTGAGCCAGCCCAGATCCACGAGCGCTGACTCTCCCGACAGGCTTCGAATCGGTGTCGAGCCGGCGGGCGGCGTGACGCTGCCTTTGATAAGAAACCAGCGTGACCGGTCAGAGGTGCTCCAGAGTGACGACTCGTCGATCACGGTGGATTTTCGATTGAGCTGATCATCCTTCATAATGGTGACCCACACATCACGCCCCTTTTGTCGCACGCTCCACCACCCAATGGATATCGACCCACTTGTGGCGCTCAGCCAGCAACCGTGCGCCGTCGAGCATCGCCTGCGGGGCTTGGCCGGTGTTGCGCGCTGCCCACCACGCCGCGGACTGCAGTGCGCCCCACGCCCGCTGGGGTTCGTCCCGTTCGTCGAGCGCGACCACCGCCTCGGCGTGAGCGTAGCCTCGATATGACGCGCCTTCGCTCGTCAGCGCTTTCACAAGTCCATCGGCGACGGGATCGCCTGACGGCGACTCGTTGACGATGGACTCTGCCGCCTCGACCAGCGCGGTCTCTCCGGATGCTGCACCGGGGCGTGCGGCCCACGTCGCGCGAGTGGGAACGCCGGAATCGATGCCCGCATGCCCTTCGATAACCCTGTACACCCAGGCAGCGGGCAGCGTGAGAACCGCTGGCTGCCGATACCTGAGCCTGCACGCCCAGCACAACACTCGCCTGCCCCACGGCCCGTAGCGTTCCGGAGCTTCCGCCGCGCTCCACCGCCCTTCGATACAGGCGTCGAGCCAATCAGCATAGCAGACGAAAGGCTCGGATGTTTCGATCTGCCGCGCTAGCCTGCTGTGCGCCGCTTCGAACTCAGCCTCGTGGCCCGGACGGAACGTAAACAGCAGGCGGGTCCCAGGATCGCGGACGGCCGCAATGACCGTGTTCAACAGCTCGTCGCTCCCGCCGAGGATCCGGTGCAGCGTCAAGACTTTCGGTTCTATCTCGCGCCAGCGATCTGCTAAGCGCTCAGCCGTGGCGGGGAGCTTGGAGAGCACGCGATGGACGATGAGTTGCGGGAGGAGCGTTCGCGCATCGGTGGCAAAAGTAAGTGCTTGTCCTCGTGCCAGGACGACGGCAGGCCAGGCATGCGGAGCCACAGACGGGGCTGCCAGCAGACCCACAGTCTGCAGGTGTCCCGACCAAAGTGGCAGCACGCCGGGAAACCCTTCGCCTGCGACCGTGCGTGATAGAGCGGCGTCGGGCGGCGTGATGATATCCAACGACCCTTCGCGTCCGAGTGCGCGAACGGATTTGTCAATCTCGGAGAGCCAACTCTTTAAGCTGTCCATCGTCCCTCCAGTCGAACCGTCAAACGTCGATCGGGTCGCGGAATTGCTGCCAGCTCGACGCGAAATATCCGTCGAGGTCACCGAGTGCCTTCTCCCGTCCCGCCGCCGTTCCAAATTTGGCGCTTTTCATGCCGCTTGCCACCGGTCCTTTCCCACGTGTGTACGCCTGGCCGACTCCCTCGTCAATGACTTGATTGACCGCGTCCACGACATGCACTTGAAGAAATGCTTCCGACGTCGATTCCGCCTCCACGAATTTCTTCCGTGCGTTGCTCAGGATGAGCTCGACGGCATTCTTCGCGGACTTCGGCTGATCAGGCTTAGCCTTGAAATCTGGATTGTTGATTGCTTCCCATGCGTCGTCGAGAAAGTCTCGCCAGCTTGTGGTGCGCGGATTGACCGAAATATACACACCGATCTCATTTGCCGTTTGCCGCTTGACTAGGGCGATTTTCTCCAATGCCGGGTTCTCGTCGATATCCTTGAGGACTTTGCCGGCGTTCAGCTTGCTGTGAGCGCCGCTGTCGCCCTTGTGTGCTTTTTCAGATAGCAGGATCGCGCTCAGCCCGTCGCCGGGATCAGCGGCCTTCTCGTTTTCACCAGCGCGTTTGCGCAATGCATTGCCGATAGTTGCTGCGTAAGGAACATCCTTCCAGTCTTTTCCTCCGAGCTTCTGCGCCGCTTCGGAAAGGAACAGCGCGACTCCCTTGCCCAAGGCCTTGGCAGGTACGTGATGCGATTGCTCGGCCTCCTTGGAGAACGGGGGGGCCTTGCGCTCGACCCGATGTGGACCAGCAATAGGTTCCGGGACGGCTAACGCGACAGCGCCCTTTTCGTCAGTATTGTTCGGGGCGATGACTACCGTGAAGTCGAGATCCTGGTCATCTTCGTCGGACGCTGGGTCGGCGAACTTGACCGACATCTTCACGTGCTCCGTCGCAAGCCCGTCGTTGTGAATCGCGACGAGTGAGTCGGCCTCCTTCTCCTTTGCCGCCCGAAGCTCCTTGTAGCCGAGAGGCTCGCCGGCCACGGGCTGCGCTAATGTCGTGGCCACGGCGTGGACCGCCTGCTCGTGCGGGGTCCCGCCCTTGTCGTCCTTCTTCTCGTCTTTCTTCCCAATCCCAATTGCTGCGAGCAGCGCCTTGCCCTTTTCGACGATCCAAGTGAGGGCCGTCTCGATCAGGCCCAGGATCCATTCCCGCATGCTCTTGATCTTTTCAGCGATGATGGACGGCAGATCGCCCAGGCTCAAATAGTCGGCGATGAAGGCGATGACCGGCGCGATGAGCATCCCCAGCGCCTTGTCAACCGCGGCCGCGAAGCCGCCGGTATTGCCGGCCAGGATGTCGCCAATGCCGTTCACGACCGTTTCGACGAGGGTGAAGATCTTGGCCGCGTTCTGGAAGATCCACTTGAGCACGCGATAGATCGCTTCGAGCGCCTGCACGATGGCGCCGACGGGATTGAACAACGCGATGATGCGCGCGGTGACCTGCTTGATGATCGCGGAGACCATGAAGTCGACCGCCAGTTGGACGACCTGGTCGACAATCGACTGGGGATCGAGCTTCTCCCTGATCATCTCGTAGATCCCCTCGGGCCCCTTCTCCATCAGCATGGAGACCAGCGAGTAGACCTTCTCGATGAGCGCGACGTTCTTGGCGCCGATCAGCTTGACGAGGATCTTGCGGATGTTCGGCCACGTGATCCCCATCAACTGCAGGAAGAAGGTGATGATGCTCTTCACCGACACGTCCTTGGGGATCTGAACGCCCTTGATGTCCCCAAGGAGCCAGGTCAGGAATCCCTTGAGCAGGTGCGTGCCGAAGTTGTCGAAGAACTTTCCGAATCCCGCGGCCAATCCCTCGAGCAGGTTGCTGGCGAACTTCAGCGGGTCGTCGGCAATGTCCTTGATTACCTTCTTGATCTTCGCCACGACGGCCCAGAACGCCGCCGGCGGGATGCCTAACAACTCGAGCAAGCCCTCGATGATGAACTTGACGGGATCCTCGATGAACCGGTTGATCGCGCTGACGATGCGGCCAACGAGTCCTCCGGCTTTCTTGCGCAGCTCGGAGATTTCGGCACGTACCTCGTCCACCGCTTCTTTCGAGCGGTCCATCAAGTCCTTGTTGAAGTTGTCGCGGGTCGCGATCGCCTGGTCGTGCAACTTGTCGAGCTGCCCGTCGAACTTGGCCTGCTGCTCCGCGGCCCAATCGGTGAGCGACCCGCCAAGCTCGGAGAAGATCTTGGCGATGCGATCGCGGGCCGTCTTGATCAGCAGCTCGCAGGTCGCGATCACCGTGTTGACCTTGACCGAGATCTCCGTGATCTTGGCGATTACGCCATCTGCAAAGTTAAGCTCTGCCGCGTCGTAGGCCTTGATCGCCCAGCCAGGCAGTCCGGTCACGGCGTCCCACAAACCGACGACGAACCCGCCCACGCCTGCATGTCGCTCCTTGACCCGCTCCTGGACGATGGACAGATCGGCCTTGAACTGTGCGACCAACAACGTCTTGGCCGCTTCCCACTCGTCGATGGCGTTTGATGCCAATGGCTTAAGGAGTACCGTGACGTCCTTCTGCGCGTCGGTGAAGATCTGCTGCGCCTCGGCGCTGGCCTTGGTCCGCTTCGCCTCTTCTGTGAGGACCATGCCCTGCTGTTGCGACGTCGCGCCCTTTGTCGTCGCGGCGCGCGAGTTCATGAGCGCCGCCAACGCCTCCTGCTGGAGCACCGCCATGTTGTCTTCCGCCTTGGCGAGCGCTTCCTTTTGCCCGGCGAGCACTTTGGCCGGATCTTCCTTCGCAGCCTGATCGAGCTCGCCTTGCGCGCTGCGTGCTTCGGCCACTGGCCCGGCCTGGATAAGTTGCGCCGCGGGCGTTTCCATGCCCGCGTCCTGTATCTTCTTCTTGCTGGCCTCCGCGTCGGCGTCGAGCGAGACGTTGTCGGCCGGCACCGGGTCGGGAGTCGCCGCTTTCGCGTTCACCGCGGGAGTGGCGGCGGCGTCTGGCTGGCCCGGAAGTTCCTGGCCCTTGGCCGGCGGCGCACCGGCTGGTGGGTTGTCGATCGCGCTGTAGTTGTCCTGGACCTTCTTGGTCTCGCCCTCGACAGTGGAGTTGAGCTGATTGCCGGCATTGAGCGCTTCGCCCTCCGGCTTGGCCTCCATCAGCGCGTCTTCGTCGGGTGGGCGCTTCTCGCGAATGACCTTGCGGATGCGCTCACAGAGCTTGACGATCTCCGGACTCGGCGCGGCCTTATCGCCGAGCATCGCCATCAGATCGGCTTGCGCGTGGGCCTTCGCTTCGGCGTCAGGCTGGTCCACCGCCTGACGCGCAGCGCCGACCTGAGTGCCGCTTGCGGGCAGCGCGGCCTTGGCTGCCGCGGTGCCGCCGGCGCGCTGCTGAACGCCGCCGATCCGTTTCATCGTCCCGGGGGACGGTCCGCTCGGCGGCTCGGGCATGTGCAGCTTCACGGCGACGGCGGCGCCCGCCGCGCTGGCCGGTGCGGCTTCACCTACCGGCGCTTCGCCCTTGGCCGCGGGCTTGGCTTGGCCTTTGGCCTCGGCTGCCTCGGTTTCCGCGGCACCGGCTTTTCCCTCCGCGCCACCGGCAGGCTTGTCCTCCGCGAGCACGGCATGCTCTCCTGCCGAAGCAGCGGGACCGGGTGCTGCGGATTCTCCCTTGTCGGAGGAAGGGGCAGACTCGGGAGCGGGTCCGGCGGTTTTTTCGGGCATCGCCGAGGTTTTGGCGGAGGGCGCGGCGGGAGCGGCCAGCTCCTTGGGCTGCGGGAGGAGGCTTGGAGATCCGTTGAGCTTTTCGTCCGGCTCCGGATGCTGGCGCAAGGGCCTGCGGGATTCGATGAACCCTTCGTTCGGTTGGGGATGCTGACGCAATGGGCTGAGTGAGGACCGTTGAACAGCGGGCTCCTTGGATTTCTTCTCCGGACTTATCCGGAGCTGTGCCTGAATGCGGGGGGATTGCACCAGGCGCTGCATGGCCTGGTTGCCGACGGATCGTTGGAGGGTGAGGAGAGGATGGATGGAAGCGCCCGCCTGAGCTCGTGGCTTGGCACGCTTCTGATCAGCCCGGTCGCCCGGCTTTGGAGTCCTGGCTAAGGTTTGCCGATCCATCTTGCGCTCTCACCAAAAACTCAGCTATTAGGGGGCGGCTACTTCGGACGCTTCTTGATTTCTTCCTCCAGCTTTTTCTGAAGTGAATCTACCCGCTCAAGCAGCTCTTTCCTCAGCTTCTCGTGTTCGCCTTTAGGGACAAAGGTCAGCAGTTGTCGCGTAACCTCTGTTTGATGCTTTTCCTGCTTGTTGACTTGCTGGGCCATAGCTTGCTGCGCCTGTTCGGTGGCGTACTTCGGTATTTTGAAAATGGCTTTGCAGGTTTCCGACAAGGTGTCCAACAACGTGAGGCAGCCTTTCTCGACGATGAAGTTCCGCAGGTACCAACACAATGCCTTGATGGGGTTGGCAGCCAATGATTCGATGTCCGGGATCTCCTTGGTTTTCCTCCCCACCGTCAGCTCGAAGAAGCCTTTGTCGAGGCCGGCGAAGGTGCTGACGATCACGTGCTTCACCATGGGTCCGGTGATCACGTATTCGCGGCAATCATTAATGCAGATTTCAAGGATGCATCCTTTCTCATCGACGTCGATTCTTCCGAGAATGACGTGGCAGGGGTGGCAGCAGGAGGAACAACAATCGGGACAGGGAACGGATTGCTCGCAGAACTCTTCGAGCAGCAGGCACCGGCAGTATTCCATTTGCCTTTCCTTTTCCTTTTGCTGGTCCCGTCCTTCCTTCTCCTTTCCTTCTTCCGTTCCTTTGAGTTCCTGGCATTGCCAGCAGTCGTGAAGCTTCTTCTCTTCCGGCTTGCAATGCTCCTTGCACTCGCAGAACTGTTTGAGAATTCCTGGCTCCGCTTTCTTGCGGCAACACTCGGCGATTTCCAGGCAAAACCCTTCCTTGTAACGGGAATACTCGCAGGTGCGCTCTTCACAGCCCGCCCCGGGCAGATAAACGGAATCGGGATCGGAAGCCTTCTCCTGATAGCGAATTCCGAGGTAGTAGCTTTTGCGTTTCTCGTCAGCTTCATCCCCGTCCTCTTTGCAGTCCTTATCTTTAGGGGGCTCCTTAGGGGGCAGCAGTTTGGAGAGATCGAGCGCTACGGCATGGCTGACCCAGATCTCGTTTCCACAGCAATCAAGGGCGAGTCCTGGGGTCACTTCGATCGCCTGGCCGCCGCACTTGGCGTTCAAGTCCAGGCCACAAACGACCCCCGAACCGTGCAGGGTGCGGTTGAGGAGCCGCCTTTTGTCGGCATGGTAGCTCTGTTCGTCGAGAAAATCCTTGTCGTCGAGCAGCATTCCGTGGAAGTAGCGGGGCCGTCTGAATTTGTTGTAGTCGCAAACAGTCTTATTCTGGTTGGCGGTCATAATGGGATTCCTTTTTTTACGATGGTTGCGGCTCCATTGCTGGTTTCAATTTGACTTCAAAAGTTTTCATAGGTCTTGGCTGGCTCTTTTGCCTCACTGCGGGGGCGAACTTTGAACCAATCGACGAAATCACCGCCTTGCACGCCATTTCCCGTCGGCAGCTTGTCGTCGACAAAATCCCCGTCCAGGGCTTTTCCGTTCCTGCTCCAAACTCTGCTGCCGCGAACAATGATTTCAATGTCCACACCGTCGGCGAGCTCACTGTGCTTCCTTTTCAGCTCGTCGAAGGCCCACTCCGGATCGGGAATCCACTTCGCGGTGAAGCAGCGCTCGCGCTTCGATTCGATGCGCTTGGCGGGAATGCGCTTGGAAAGAATCGTCCCGGTTCCTTCGTCGGTGTCGAGGAAGGTGACCAGGAAGGTGTGAGGGTTCAAAGAATCAGGGTTCATTTCCTGGTCGAATGTCAGCGTGAGTCCATCTTTCATCATCCGGAGAAACGTGTTCCAATCCACTTCGCGTCTGGGGTGGGTCAGTTTGCGCCAACTGAAATCGACGATGTGGGGCAAATCTCCGTGGTGGCAATAGATGAGGTCGTAGAGCAGGGGATTGCCGTACACCAACCGCCGGTAGGTGCACGTATCAATCTGAACGGAAGGCCGGTCGTCGCTCGGGGCCCGAGAAGTCTGCTGGTGTTCTTGAGCGGTCGGCTGTTGCCCCGGATCACGCTGCTCGTGCTCGGGCCCTGGTCCATGCTCATGGCTCTTCTCGACAGAGATGACTCCAAGCACCACGCAGTCGCAACATTCACATTCCGGACAGCCCTCCTTACTGCGCGCACAGAGATAATCGTGTATGGTGGGAGTTATGCACGAAGGGGTGTCCTTGATCTCGCTGATGGGCTTTTTGAAGCGATCGATGCAGGCAATGTGCCCATAGGCATGCTTCAGACACACTTCCTCTGGCTTTTTGCCATCCTCCCATAGCTTAAGCCACAGCCGGGAACTTTCCCGGATGCGGTTGTTTTCCTTGCGCTCCTTTGAGTCACAGCAGAGCGGCGGCAACTCCACCGGCTCAGTTTTGCACTCGATATATTTGAGGCAAAGGATATAGCGGCCTTTGGGAGGTTCTCGCTTTTCGCGGGCGCAATGGCAATGCTCCTCGTAAGCCTCGAACTTGATGCGCGCTGGTTCACACACCAAAATCTCCCGGCCACAGCAATCCAAGGCGAGCCCTTGAGAGACGACGAACTCGTGCTCTTCGACGTCCCAGTGAACGTCGAGCCCGCAGACGACGCCCCAACCCAGCACCATTCGATTGATCAGGCGCCGCTTTTCGTCGAAGAAAGACTGTTCCTGAACGGAATCACGAACGGTGATCTGCTTTCCGTAGAAGAAGTTGTTTCTTTCAAAATAGGGAGTCGCGCAGACGCCGCACTTGGTATCTTTTTCCGGCTTCATAGTGTATTGCCTTTCCTGTAGGTCACGAGATTAGATCCTTTCCCTTCCGCCGAACCGCCCGCCACGTTCGATGCGCGGGGCGGGCGGACCTTTGGCGATGGCCGAGGCTTCCCCGAGGGGTGAGAGGCCCACGCGGTATGGCTGAGACTCTGTCACCGTGCAGTTGATGCCGAGTTGCGCCATCCCCACGCGGTTGTGAGCGGAGATAACACCGATAGAGCAAATGGTGTGGGCGGGCTTCTGCTCGTCAATGATGCGTTGCAATGTCTCTTTCCGCCTCACAAAATCCTCCCGGTCCAGATCGACAAAAATCGAGAATCTTCGGACGAAGGAGAGAAAAGCTTCTTCTGGAGCGGGTGCCCCGGCGCGGAGGACAGCATGACCCAGGACGCTGGTATCGCCGAGGTGGAAGCCGTCCTTTCCGGAACGCATGAGAATTGTCCTGAGGCCGATCGGCAGCCCTGCTCCCAGCACGAGCGGCCGGATCATGCGCGAGTGTTCCACTAAGATCACCCGTTTGCCTGTGTAGATCTCCAGGAATCGGGTCAAGGCGAACGGGGTGCCTTTCCGACTGAAGATTTCGGGAGCGCTGAGAACGAGTTGGCGGATGCGGTCTTCAGGCAGATTCTCGTCGATCGTGAGATTAATCCAGGAAGCGAGCCAAGGCAGGAACTCGCGGCGGCCCCACTGCGGATCAAAATAACGAAAGAGACCGGTGATTTCTTCTTCGATGCCTTCAAAAACCGTCTCGAACAGCGGAAGAAACCGTTCGAGAAATGCCGCGCTGGCTGCATCCTCCCTGTAAACCGGAGGAAGATAGCGAAGGTACGACTTTCTTGGATAAAAAACGCGCGCGCTTCGAACCAATGGCCGATTCTTTTCATCAAAGGTGGTGAGCCTCAGCTTGAGGTATAGGAAGCGTCCCTTGTTATGAAGGAACAGCATGTCGTGAGGGGAGCCCGCTGGCTTTGAGGTTATGTCTTCCGGCGAGAGCAAGCCTCGGAAGATTTCCCCCGGTTCCTCATCCTTTGTGCCTGCTCGCATGCCAGGGCGATTCCAAAGCGGCTTAAGCAGCTTCTCGATCTCCTCTTGCTTTTGCTCTGTCGAATCATTCGAATCCAACACGTGGTCATGAGCCACCTTCAGAGCGGTTTCCCCGGAGGCATAATAGGAGACTTCCACGCTGGTTTTCAGCGGAAGAGTGCCCGTGAATTCCAAACGATGCCACAGCCCTTCAGGTTCTCCGTTGTCGAGCGCGCGGCAGTAATAAACGCCAGACTGCCCCACGGGCGTGATGTTGAGATTGAACCGGGCAAGACCGCGGTCGGTCGCGATGTAAACACCCTTGTGCTTATCAAAGCCAATGCCGGTAACAGCGCCGATTTCCTTAGGCAGGTTGGTTTCGCCGATCCGACTTCCGTCGGCGTCAAATTGATAAAGTTTCGCGGGCGAGCTCGAGGCCAGGAAGACCACGCCACGGGAGTCTATCTCAAACACCGAAGGCTTGAAGTGCTTCAAGATTTTCTCTGAAGGAGCCGCTAGCTGGTCCGGCTTCTCCTGGTCCGGACGCAACCGCAGAAACCGCCCCAAACCTGCGTCGAGCACGTAAATCCACCCTTCCGGTGATACCGCGAGAGCCACTGGATCGTGTGCGTCTTTCAAAACGCGGCATTGGCGGTCAGAAACATCCGCCGGTGGCATCGGCAAAGGGCAAAGCCAGAATTGCCCTTCGCGCCTGCTCAGCGACTGGAAGGCTGAACGGCGGTCAAAGTCGATGTCGATGAGTTCTCTCTGGTCGGCGGAGACTTCAAAAAGAATCTGATAGTTTGCGCGGCTGAGCCCGAGAATGCGGGCCCTCCGCTCATCGAAGATCAGAAGATGATCGCGTGTAAGCCACAGCTTGCGCGGCTTGATGTCATCGCAGTCATGCAGCGTGATGACTCGTTCGGTTTCTTTTGTGCCAGGATCGTTTCGGAACAGGGTCCAGTGCGAAGTGGCGTCGAGCGCAATCCACCAAGTCTGGCCGCATTCGTCGGTCACGATGTCGCCTCCCGCGCCCGAGCGGTCCAACCACGTCTCAAACGAAGGGGTGGCGAACAGGGAGAGTCCGCTTGCATCCACGTTTAAGCCGACTGGCAAACCGCTTTGCCACTGCTGGGGCGTATCAAGGATCTGAACCCGGAACTCGCGATCACGCATGGCAGTGTCCTCCTTTCCCGCGGGACTTGCTTACGGGCGCGGTTTGGTTCCTGAGTTCAAACGGAACAATATCCAAGTTATGTGCGCCAGGATACGGGAGGCCGGTAGATGGAAGCCGGAAAGGCTGCTCCGTCGCATTACCGTTCAAGCCGACGTCGGTCGCGTATTCCACGTCAGGGGCTTTGGCGAGAAGTTGGTAAATCTCAGACGGGACGACGGCGCGCCCAAAGGGCCACCCTTTGCCGTGCTGCGGCCCACCCGTATAAGGATTCAGGAATTCGTTGAGTGCTTGTTCAAGATTCTGCCGCGCCCGTTCGGTGGACGCACCCTTCCTCAGAAAAACGCGAGCGCTCACTCGCACCGGGATCCACTTCGGGCCGATGACATGTATGTTGGTGGCGACGATGCGGCGGGAGTTGAGGAAATTGCGGACGGTGTCCCGGAATCCCTGGCTCGGCGACGGAGGTTCGACTCCAGGCTGGATTGCACCGCGGGCCGCCGGCACGACGACGACGGTGACATCGCCGGGATAAGGAATCTTTGGCAGGTCCGGATGGTGGTTGGGCATGGTCTTGGCGCGGGCCACACGCAGGCCGGGCGTGCCGAGTGTCTGTGACTCATAGTCCTCCGCCGTGAGAACGCGCTGTGGCGTGCGAAACACCTGGCGCGAACGGAACTTCGCCTCCTCGATGGTCTCGGCGAGTGCGCCTCCTTCTCCGGGGCCGAAGTTGGTTCCCGTCACCCTGGGTTCGGGCGAGCCACCCGGGCACTTTGATCCCAAAGGCAGGGATAACGACCACTTCAGTCCAGCAGTGACGTTACCGGCATCGGCGCGCGTATGCCGGTAGAACCGGGCGCGGATGTGCTCGGTGATCTGAGGCACCCTGCCGTTGAGGCCATTGCCAAAGTGGATCACGCCGGTTTCCGGATCCAGGACGTAGTGCAGATCCTTCGGGCCGGAGCCCGAAAAATCGGCCACGCGCATCCACGAGACCCAACTCATCGCCTCGTCTTCCACTTTCGACACAGGTCTGCCTGTCTGGATTTCCACGCGGTCGCTCAACAGCAGATCGGGGAACACCCGCTGAAGGCGCAGGCGGTTGAATTGACGTAGCTGGTCAGTCTTCAGGCAATCGTCCGGACGGCCTGTGTCCAGGTAAGAATTCTCCAGGAGCTGATTGAAGGACTGTGCGAGTGGATACCTATACTGCGCTTTCTCGTGGAGTTCGGCAAACTTCGCCTGGCCGGGATCGGTAAACCTGGAATCACGAAGTATTTGCTTAGCCTCCTCGCCGAGTTTATCCGCCACGCCGAAAACAGCAGCGGCCTGCGCCGGAGGAACGAACTTGTCCGGTTTCTCCGTGGTCGGCCTGCCGCGTGCAATGATCGCGAGGCGAAAGACCAGCGCTTGCCAGTCCAGAACTTCACCTGCCAGAAAACGGCCACTGGAGTGGCCCGAATCGACGAGCACGGGTGATTTCTTGAGGCGTACCGTTTGATCCGGCGTATTCAAACCCATGCCGAGAGGCTCGTTGACGATGGTTTCCACTTGGCGTGCTCGGATAGAGTTGGTTCGTATCGCGGCTATTCTTGGCGGAATCTCGTAACTCCCTCCCGTCAGAGTGGCTCGGATCCAGTACAAGTTATCCAATTTGCCGGCCGCATTCGTACCGCGGAAAATCAGGTCTCCGCTGCGTGACAGGTGAAGCGTGCTGTCGCCGATCAATTCGAGCGTGACCCAGCCGGCCTGGGAGTAGAACTCCCAATTCAGATTGGCCGACGGCACGAAGCCCGGCTCGCCCGCAGGCAGAGGAATTCGATGCCGGAGGTCTTCCTCGAAAAGAGAGATGGACAAACGGATTTCTTCTTCGTCAGTGAACCACTTGTCGAACGCCAAACTCAGCGAGTTGCCGATGGTCGGATTCGGTCCGAATGCTTCGTAATGGCCAGCAATGTTGTCCTCTGCCGAGGTTTGACGGATTTCACGATCCCCCGCTCGCGTGATGACTTCAACGAGCTGAACCGCAGTCAGGAAAAAGTCATCAAGCGTCTCAAAAGGCAAATCCTCGATGGAGGTCGGCACAACTCTCGCGCCGGCAGGGACGAACAGCGCCTTGTCGCGAGGAAAATCGAAGGAGATGGTGACTTCAGCAGGACTGCGGGGCCGTGGCGTGAGCCCGACCAGGCCGAAAAATTTCAGGAAACTTTCATCGGAGACGCGATTGAGGCGGTAGTGCTGCATCTCCACCAGCCAGGAAAAAAGCTCAATGAAGGTAATTCCGGGGTCGTGGACGTTATGATCGGTCCACTCCGGCGCCCGGGTCGGGATCAGCGCTCGGGCTTCCTCCGCGATTTGGAAGAATCGCTTGTCGTCGAGATTGGGCTTGGGCAATGACACGTTGCTATCCTCCATTCGCGACGCTGATGGTGATGAGATGCTCGCCACCGGCAACCAACGCATTCGGGTCGGTCTCCGTCCGCATGGCGCTCTCCTGGCCGTTAAACCGCAACAGGATCTCGCCGACGTGATCCACTTCGTCGATTTCTTCGAGCAACAGATAGATGTCCGAAGCGGCGAGTTCGCGGCCGAATTCCCAGCCCGTTCCGCCCGGGCCGCCGGTCAGTGGATGAAGAAACGTGTCCAGTTTTTTCCGGACATTGAGTTCGGCGACCGCCGTGTCATCGAGGGACCTGGCGAATACGGTCACCTCGACTCCCACCCTGACGTATTCGGGAGCGGCAACGAAGATATGTTCCTGGCCCACGATGTTGAGGTCGGCACGCCGAGCAAGGTAACGAGTGACCGAGCGCCGCAGCTCGAGGGAAGGCATCGGGAGCGGTTCGGTGGAATCGGGAACAATATAGACGCTGACCCAGCCCGATTCCCGACGCCCCTGGGGGTTCCGACTGGCGATGCAGCGGGCTTTGCGGACTTCCCGGGACGCTTCTTTGGCGAGCCACTCGAAGTCTTCGGGAGTGACGGCGCGGCCTCGGTTGCTGATCTGCGCCGGGCCGATTTCCAGCATTTGTTCCGGTGTGGCTCTTTCCGAACCGCCGCCGGCGTCCACGGGATTGATGACGGAGTCGATGCCACCGACCGAAGTTACCAGAGAATTGATTTGACCGGCACGCACGTTGCCGGCGGCCCCTCCGCCAGCCTGGTAGGAAAAGGCTCGAATGTTATCGCCTCCAACGGGTGGAATCTTTCCATGCTTGCCGTCGCCGAACTGGAGTTCGCCGCTGGCGCGATCAAGCCGGTAATCGCGACTCTCACCAGTGGAGTTGAAGAGCTCGATCACTTCGCGCCATCGCACCCAGCTTTCGAGCACGCGCCCTTCCAAATCCCGGATTTCAAAAACTGCGTCTTTGCCTTCCGCTGCGATCAACCCATCCCTTTCTTCGTCCGTGAGCACTTCGCGCACGCGGATCTCCTCCTTCACACCGATCTCTTCCTGCTTGAGCACCGGAAGCTGCGCGAAACGGAAGATTTGGCCGGCGGTTCCGTCGCTCGATCCTAGAATCTCATCGAGGATGGTCCGCGCCTGGAGGGCCCTGACTGTATTGAGGAAGAGGCCAGAAAGAACGGGCGCTTCGGTCCAAACTCCTTCCACCAAACTGGCGCGCACCCAGTGCAACGCCTCGCCAAAGCGCTCCCGCTTTTGAAACTCTCCCGGAATGGTCCAAGTGATAATCCCCGGTCTGGTGAAGGCATTCGTCTCGTCTTCGGCCAGCACGGTTTTCCACCGGTTATCCGCTTCAAAAGTCCATTCGAACTTGGGTTTATTTCGCTCATCCACCGGCAACTCCTTTGCGGCGGCATAAAGGCGTATCGGGCCTCCTTGAAAGCCTTTGTCGAAGCCGAAGTAAATCGTAGGCTCTACATCGGGAAGCGGTGCGAATGGCAAGAAAAACTTGTCCGGGGTGATGTTAGCAGCCGTCTGATCCAAATAGCTGAGGTTGTTCAAGGTGAGACAGGCTTGCGGAAACAGGTCCTGGCTAAAGGAGTATTTGATACGAAGGCGCTTGATCAACGGTGGCCGGATAGGGTCCTTTTTGATCTCTAGCTTGTTGGTTATGGGATCGACAAAGAACAGCTCGCGCCCGTAGTCGCCGCCGACAATGCGGGCGCGTATCCAGAAGTTGTCCTGGCCGGCGACTTCCGTATTGACGATATCGTGAGGGAGTTCGAAAGTAACATGACCACTCACCAGGAATTTGGAGGTCGTATCGGTGACCCCGAGAGCAACCCAGCCGGTGCCGTTCCAGTATTCCCATGAAAGCTCAGGTCGGAGTTCGGTCTGATCGGGATCCCGATATTGGAGCCAGGCTACGGTCGGATTTACCTTGGCGACTTCGTAGAATGCGTCTTTGGCGGGCGGAGAGGAAAATGCGGTGCTTACTTGGGCGAGCTTTTCCGCGGCGGTGTAGTTGGCGATAGTGCGGATTTCACTCGCTGCACCGCTGGGTGGAATTGTGATCGACAAGCCCTGGTAATCGCCAGACGCGCTGGCTGCCAGCACGAGATGCTTATCGGCATCAGGTTGCGCGATCTCCGGGCCTGGCAAAACCTGGAGGACGACGTAGGGAGAGTTGATTGCGGGCTGTGAAGTCCACGAAGTGGTGAGTGTGGCGACGTTACCTACAAAGTTTAAGATCTTGCGGAGTTGATCGCCGACCAGCACGTGATCGCCGGGCGGTATGCCACTCGTGCTTTGGAGCGTGGCCGTATCTAAAGCGACCCCTTGAAGTTGCCCCGCAGCCATCTGCTTTAGTAATTCATATTGCGTTCCGCTAGCGGCTAGGGCGGTCAACGGGCGTTCAAGAATAGCCACTACGCTCGAAGTGGCGTTGGGCTGGATTTTGTGGACTATTCTGCGGACATCTCCCGTCCCGAGCATGTGGATGTAGATCGGATCTCCCGACAGGTCCAGGTCGTTTTCAAGAAGGCACACATCCAGCGGCCCGGCCTGAAGCTGCCCCGAATGAATCTCGAAAGCATCGCGCAGTTCCAGGAGAGCATTTTTATCGGAGGTTGAGAATACCGAGAGGACTATGCTCTTCTGATTCGCCGGGCCGACCTCGCTGAATATGGCGAACGGATCTCCGGCCAGGTTCATCTCCAAAGGGGCAATGGTTGAAACCCAGGCCGGGTTACTATCTGGATCGATGGACCAGAGACGCTTGTCCTCGCCTCTGGCATAGACCCGGATGCTCCCATCGGCTGTCTCGACAACAGATGGATCGGAAACAAGCGGAGAACCAGGCCGAGGAAGGATTGGGGCGATTCCTCCTGTATTGAAATAGAGTAGTTGGCCCTGCGGGTCGCGGCAAAAGACTTCGGCTTCCGTTCCGGAGGGGGACAGAATCGCGCACGGGCGAGAGTTCGTGGCCGCCCCTTGGCCTAAGGCGTTCCATTTGCTGCCATCATGCCGTAGGAGACGGCCCGAATCATCGGTGGCGAATACCAACGTTGAGTCAATGACGAAAGGGGTTGAAGCGATGGTCTCATTCCCGCCTAGAATGGTCCACTGAAGTGGATCTCCCTGATTGGCGTTGGGATTGGTCGGATCCACGCTGCGGGAATAGACACGGTCACCCGCCACCGTGAAGACGCGCCAGGCGGTTCCTTCGCGGATGGCGACAGGGTTGAAAGCGGGTGAAACATCCTTGGGGCTTCCCAGGTCAATCCACTGCCAGGCTGCGGGGTCGGTTCCGATCAAGAAACGAAGATAGATGCGTTGATTGTCGGTTCTGACAAATACACCCAACCGGCTTCCATCGGCGCTCAGCACGGGTGCGGGGATGGTGCCGGCAGTGATCCGGGTATTGGGGGGGCCAATGTGATTCTTCTCGATTTTGTGGGCTTTTGCTCCGGTAGCGTCGATCTGAAACTCGATCAGCCGCCCCGTCGCTCCGTGGGCGAAAACACGAAAAAGCTCCTGGTCCAAAACTGCCGCGGGCGAGGCCAGCAGGTCCGTCACGTCGAGATCCAATTCAATGTCGATCTCCGCGCCCGGCTTGGAAAAGGCTTCCTTGCTGGCCAGATAAAAGCGGTCGAAGATTCGCGGTTCCACGCCAAAGGGATGAAACGCGAGGTTGACCGGCTGCGGCGTGTCATTGTGGAAAGCGAGATCCGCGGGCAAACCATTCCCAGCGGACGATACACGCAAAGCCACCGATTCGATTTTGGGAACGGAGGACGCGGGCGTAGCTGGGATAGGGTCTGTCAGCCGCGCGCGAATCCATCGATTCTTGTTCCCGTTGATCTCTTTCTCTTTGATTTCGCCCGCTGGTTTCGACAGTTGGATTTGTCCGCCGGTGCTGAATCCCGAGGTGCCATCACTATCGACGGTCAGGAGATGCCAGCCTTCCTCCTTGCTCGGATCGACAACCCCGAAGAACTCCCACGCGATACGGAGCGGCTGCAGATTGGATCCACCGCCCCCGGAGTGGACGAACACCAGCGTGAAAACCGCTTCGCTCTTAACGTTGAACAAGTCGCCGTGCGCGAGGTAGAGGACATGTTCCTGGGAGTTTTTGCCATTCAACAGATCGAAGCGCGTCACCCTCTCCACTAACACACCCTCCGTATAGTCGCGCGGCAGCGGCTCGATTACGAGGACAATGTTCCCCTTAATATCACTAACGCTAAGATGGTCCGCAGCGATCGTCGAAGCCGTCTCCGCGGTCGAACAGCATCGGCTCGCCGAAGCCCCGCTCAACTCCGTCTGGATGCGCAGGAAATCGTCCTTTTGCAACTGGTCCACAAGGCTCAGTTGAAACGAGTTGGAACCGGCGCTCGAAAACGCCGCGATCTGATATGGGGGTTGGGTCGCGGATTCGGTCTGCAACCCCAGGAATCCGGGAGGCGGTTTGAGGATGACATCCTTCGAAGGGTCCACTGCGAAAAGCGCGCTCAAAGCTGCGGGGATGGCCTGCAGATCCTTTGTGGTTTCAAAAGGAAGCTCCGGATGCTGCGCCGTGGCGGCTGCCGAGACCTGCGTACCTTTTCGCACGAGGATGGGTTCAGTAGCCCCAGTGGCAACCAGGAACCGGACGGGGACCGAGGCCGGCGTTTCCGGTAGCAGCCGGATGCCGAGCATCTCGAGAAAGCAAAGGAAGTTTCGCTCCGGGGCGCGATTCAGACGTTGAATGACTCCATCGGCCAGAAACGAGAAGATCTGCAAAAGGCCCACGCCGGGATCGTTGTCGTCCTTGGCTGGCCACTCGCGGGTGTAGTGAGGGACCATTGCCCGGAGACGGCCGAAGAGCTGAGTCGTCGTCCGCGGGTCGATCTCTGGAGGCGTCGAGCGGCTCATCCTGTTCCCTCCGTCAGGTAGAAAGGAAACACGAGGTTGAACTCGTGATTGGTTTCCCGCACACGGAACCTCAGCTCCGTGTCCAGCCTCCCTTTGGAGGCCTGCGAAGTGTCGAAGCCGAGACTGACGATTTCGACACGGGACTCGAACTTGATGATCGAGTCGCGCACGCGGCTCTCCAATAGACTGAGAGTCGCGCGGCTGATCGGGGCGAATACCAGTTCATGAATCCCACAACCGAAGTCCGGCCGCATCACGCGCTCTCCAGGAGCGGTGGACAGGATGATGATGATCGATTCCCGGATGTCCTGCTCGAACGCGGACATAGCGATACGGCCGCTGGCGGGATCGACTCCCACCGGGAACTTCCAACCGCGGCCGAGAAACGCTTTTGACATGGCGGTCCTATCCAATGAGCACAGTGAATTCGCCGGCAGCGATGGGGTTGGGCGCACTCGCCTCCACCACCTGGTCGCCTTGCCGCGCAGCGGGAAGGCTGTTGATGAGCACAGTTAAGCTGCCCACGGCGACCACTCCGCCTGCGTGCGGTTTCGGGCCGTCCGACAACGGGCAGGCGTGGAAGTCGGATGTGGCGCGCCAAGCCGGCTTGCCTCCGATCAGCACGTTCACGCTGCCAGGGCCTGGCGCCAAGGGGCTTCCGTGGCTCGTTTGATCTCCGGTTCGCGCTGCGGGTTGTCCCATAGAACCTCCTCTAGTTTATCTTCACCAGCGCCCCCTGGATGGTGAGCGTGCCGCTGGCCTTAAGGGTCATAGAGGCTCCGGCCTCGATATTGATGGTCTTGGACTTGATCGTGAGGCTTAGGCCGCTTTCGATGCTGAGGCTGTTCTGGGCGGTCTCAATGACGATCCTGTTGGATCCGGAGCTGTCTTTGATTTCGATCTTCGCCGAGCCGGATGAATCATCCAGCAAGAGATGGTGGCCGCTCTTGCTTTTGAGTTCCACCGTTTCCTGGCCCGCCTTGTCAAACAAACGGAACTCGTGTCCGCCGCGAGTGCGGACGAGCCTGGTGTTGTTTTCGCCGTCACTGTTGCCGGCCGGCGGTTTGTCCTTCCCATTCCACAATGAGCCAAGATAGTAGGGATGCTCAATTTTGCCCTTGTCGAAAGCGAGCAGAACTTCGTCGCCGACCTCAGGCAACCAGAAAACGCCGCGATTATTGCCCGCGGCGGGCATGGCCGGCCGCGCCCAATAGCTGTCTTGCTTGTTCTCGCGCCACGGATAGCGGACCTTGATGCGGCCAAGGCCTTCGTCGTCCTTGTTGTTGGTGACGATACCGGTGGCGACGCCTTCCACGCGGCCGTCTTCTCTTTTGTCCTCCTGCTGGAGAATGTCGAGGATGCTCATATAGTGGTGTCCTTTACTTTGAAAGTCGTGCGGTAGCCGGAGGTGCTGACCGTATGCGTACTTTGTTCGACGTAGTAGATTCTGCTAAACTTCTCGCCCAATCCGAGAAGCTCAATGTTCTTGTCCGCCATGATCTCAGGCAGTCCGATCGATTCGCCGCTGCCCTGGACAAACTGTTCAGCCCGTTTCTTGAGGACTGCTTTGGCGTGCCGTTCCGCCTCGGCTCGGGAATAGACCGGAATGCGGATCTTCAGCTCGCCCGCATCTTTGCAGATAGCCTTGATGAATTCCGCACCGCTGCGGCGGTTGGGATCGCGTCCGGGCTCGTCGCCCGCCTGAGCCGTCCCGACAATTTCCTCCTTTTTGGCGACGTCCCAACCCCGCACCTCCACTTTGCTAATCTGTTCGGAGATATTGATTTCGGGTGAAAAACTAACGAGGCCTTTTCCCCATTCTAACGTCAGGTCCGCCTCCTTTGAGTTATTAGCTGGCGGTCGGAACAGGAGCTTATCAACGATCTGACCACCGCGCTTCTCACCGACGGTATAGAACTCGAATCCGTTGCGATCGGCAAGCTTCTCGATGAACTGGAAATCGCTTTCTTGGCTCTGCTCAATCTTGGCCAGTGTCACTCGCGTATCCTCGGTTTCGGCTGTCAGGCCGTATTCCTTGGCGATCAGTCCGACCACCTCGCTGTCCTTCCTATTGTCCCAATTCTCAGACCGCTTGCCTTTGGTCATCCGATAGGAGAGGTCATAGCCGCTGACGTTAATCTGAGGAAGTCCCGACGCCGGAAAGCTGGTTTGGACCGCGGTGATAAGGCCGTGATGCATCAGCGTGAGTGAGCCGGCATCTTTATATCCGAAGTAGATCTCGACGGAATTGCCGAAGCGAAACAAGTCGTCCAAATGGGCAAACTCTCGATTCTGGAAGTTGAATGTGCTGTTGACGGTAAAGGAAAAGCGATCGGCTCCTTTGAGAGTGTTGTCCACCTGAACAGTGGCAATCTCGATGAAATGTTTGGAAAGCAGGTCCTCTCCGTTCACGATCAACTTGAATACGGGAACGTAAAAGTTTCCGTATTTGTGCTCAAGGTCGGGAATCGTCAGTGGCATCGTTTACCTCCTCGACGACGAAGGAGAAAGTGCCACCGCCAAGCCTGGCTTTCTCCCCAAGGGCAAAGGGGGAAGCTCCAGCTCCGTGCCTGGAACTACCCGCCTGGGATTGTCGATCCCGTTCTTGTCGGCGATCACCCGCCATTCGGTGGGGTCGTTGTATTCCTTGCTGGCAAACAGCCACAGGCTGTCGCCTTCGCGGAAGACCACGCGCTTGGTGCGATCGGCGGACTCGAACCCGATCTCCTGCAATTGCTGCTCAACGGTCTTGTATTCCTTGAAAGACACGTTGAGTGTGGCTCGCACCGGCGTGCCGTCGTCCAAAAAGAATGTAAATTTCTGCGAAAGTTTTTCGATGATACCCGTAAACTGGATTCCGTCGGGGCTGCCCATGGGCGGTCCCCACGTGAATTCGCAAATCGGAGGAGCGTGCAATTGCGGATCCACATCGAGAAGCGCGGCGATTTTCTTGGTGTAGTTGCGGACGTCTTCTCGGGCCGTGACGGAGGAATGCCTCGATGACTTGGTGTATGTGTCGAAGAACAGCTCCATGGTCAGAGTGTCCGCGTTGCCGGCTACAAACTGAGTCACGGGAGTGGCCAGACCGGGAAGCGACGTGCTTTGATAGGTGTTGCCCTTCTCCATCGAGTACTCCGTGGGGTTAAACAAAACCTCAATCGGTTGGTCTTTGAAGCGGCCATTCACCGGACGGATAAAAGCGACTTTGAGATTCTTGCTCGACATCGTTTATCGCCCCCTTCGCTCTCTTTCGATGCGCAGCTCGCGTTCGAGCTCGCCATAGACCTGGCGTGTCAGTTGTCGGACGTCCACTTCCGGTGCCGATGCTGCGGCTGGCACGCGGATCTCGCTGATTGACTTCTTTACTTCGTGTAGAAAGCTGGAAAACGCTTTCACTCCCGGGCCTTCCACGCGGGCGTAAACCATGGCGGCCGGCTTCAGATGGACCCAGCGAGCCATTTCGGCTCCGCGGAACTTCATCTGGGTCGGAGGCGCCAGCGACACTGGCGTGGGGTGCGTGGTGCCCCCGTCATCGCTCGTTGAGTTTTCGTGCACCAGGCGCGACGCGCCACCCGAAATCGCAAGGAACTCGAGGGGGGACGAAGCCGAGCCATGGCCGCGGAGAAAAAAGCCGCCGCCAGTCAGAAAGTGACGGCAGTTAAATCTGGATTCCGTTCCGGATGGCAGCACCACAGTCAGCCGCAGCCGATTGCTCAGGACGAAGAAGACTGTGGACGCTCGCAACGTGAGGCCCGCCGCCCCGGCGGAAATGAAGGAGCGATTCCAGCGTGTGGGCCAGCCAACGCGTTGTGAGCACATGCCCGAGGCGAGGGGCGCTCGATCCCCCACAAACGACGCGTTCAGCGTCTGGAAGCATGCCGAGTGCGCTACAGACCGGCCACGGGGATGATCGAAGGTCTTCTCCCAGAGGCGGAGGTTAAAGAAATGGAATTTGAGGAGCGCTTCAGGGATGTTCGGTTGCGTGGAATGAAGTTTCGGACGGTTCGACAAGAGCAAGAGATTGTGAAAGAAAGCCAGGTGCAGCGACGATTCGTGAAGAAGCGCCGGAGCCTGGCGCACGAAAATGCGGAGGGCCACGGACAGCGCCCCCGGTTTCCGCTCCTTGCGAAACAGCACGCGCGCATGAGAGGGCCTTTTTACCCCGGCCGGACTCCAGCGATTGGCGATCCAGTTCGCGAAGGATGCCGCTGCCCGAGGAGCGCAGGCACGACGAATCAGCGAAGCATTGATGACAGGGCGAAACGCGGGCGAGCAGAGCGCTCGTTCGGGAATGGGTTGCAGGCTCATTGTTTCCTCATTCCGTGATGGGCTAGTTCCAGTGTTTCCACCGCAACGCTGTTGCCGGTGGCAGTCATATCGCTTCCGGACCACCTGACGGGAAACGCGTCGGAGAAGATCCAGCGCCACTTCTCCTGGCGTTGCGAGTCGAGCAGAATCACGGAAACCGTCTTGCGCAGAATTACCCCGGCTACGACGTCCTTGTGCCAATTCCAAAGCTCGGTTTTGTCGGTGAGGCCTCTCTTTAGAGTGAGATTGGGATACTTGGTCTCTTTGGCGATTTTGTGAACGTAATCGTTCGTGCCGCCTTCGCGATAATCATCGGTCTCGGTCCGGGCCTCCAGTCCGGCCGCATCGGAAAATCCTCCGACCTCGGTCCCGTCGATTTCGACAATGAACCGAAAAGCCTTGTATGGATCCTTCGGCCTCATGACGCGCCCTGGTCTCCGATGTCGAAAATGTTCTGCGGCTCATCGCCCAGCTTGCGGTTGATCCGCGAGATCTCCTCGCACCAGCGCCGACGTTGTCGATGCTCTATGGTCATCAACTCCTCCTGCGGCCAGTGGAAGTGATACGCAATGAAGGCCATCTCCTCATACAACAGGTTGAGGGGATAGCCGGTCAGGCTTCCCCCAGGCCGTTCCTCCCTGTTTCAAAGTTGTGCTCGCATTGCGGGCAGACCACTTTCGTCGTCCCGTTTCCATCGGTGTTGACGCGTTGGTAGAGGGATTGGAGGTAGGAAACGTCGGCGGCATAAAGGTTCTCGACAATCCTGGGATTCACGTCCGGCAGGCTGCCGAGCCTGGTCACGACGCGGGATAGAACGATGATGGTGAGGTAGGCCGGATTGGCCTGCACGCGGGGGTCCTTTAAAGGAAGGATCTCATCGGCGGCCGTTGCCAGCCGCATGACACCGTCCTTGTGCAGCGTACCGTCATTATCGAGGAAGCCGCGCGGCAAACTGAACTCGATCTCCGTCTTGAATGGCATAAGCATGGATTTTCTTTGTTCGCGCTATTTCACGCGAATGACTCCTTCGTTGCAGACTTCCAACGTTTCAATCGAAACGTCGTTACCTTTGGCATTGAGGGTGGTTGGCGTGTACTTGCTCGGCCAGGCCTCGACGATCTCCCAACGTGCCTTGTCGGCGCCGGATTCGTCCACGACGACAATCGCGATGTTCTTGCGCTGGATGTCGCCATCGACGATCTGCCGGTGCCAGTCGTGAAGCAGCATCGAGTCGGTGACGCCCCACTTGAGGGTGACGTTTCCGAACTTGGTCAGTCCGGTGAGCTTTCGGACATGCGTGGGGTCCGTGCCTTCGCGATAGTCAATCGGGTCAACCGTGGCATCAAATCCACTCACTTCGCTGAACCCGGCCTGTTGGATACCGTCTATTTCCACTCGGAAGCGGAAATTTCTCAATGGATCTTTTCTGGGCATGATGATTCTCCTCTGGTTTTGCTTAGAGCTCTGCGATCTCCGATCCGCCTTGGAACTGAGCCAGACGGAAAATGACAAATTCCGCCGGCTTCACTACCGCCACGCCGATGATGCAGATCAAGCGTCCGTTGTCGATGTCGTCCTGGGTCATCGTGGTGCGATCGACTTTCACGAAGAACGCCTCTTCAGGTTTGGTTCCCATGAGTGCCCCACTGCGCCATTGCGTGATGAGGAACTGGGTGATGGTTTGTCTCACGCGCGCCCAAAGCCTTTCGTCGTTGTTTTCAAAGACGACCCACTGCGTGCCCTCATCGATCGATTCCCCCAAGAACAAAAAGAAGCGACGAACGTTAATGTATTTCCACAGGGAATTAGTGGAACTTGTCCGCGCACCCCACACACGTATCCCCCGCGCAGGAAAGACCCGCACGCAGTTCACCCCACGTGGGTTCAAGAGGTCCTGCTCCGCTTTGGTGATCTGGAACTCGACTCCGGTCGACCCCGTGATCACCTCGTTTGCCGGAGATTTGAACACTCCCCGTTCGATGTCCGTCTTCGCGTATATTCCCGCAATATGTCCCGAGGGGGAGATCATCGAGTCGCGGTTGATGAGGGGATTGAACACCTTGATCCACGGAAAGTAAAAAGCCGCGTAGGTCGTGTCCTGGGGCGGTCGGATGTTGTTTATGTTCGTTATAGTGTCGTTGGACGGATTCGAGTGCAGGACGGCAAAGCGATCCTTCATGCTCGCGCAGTGATTGATGAGCCGGTTGGTGAGATCCGGCACCCGTTCGTGAGACGGCGCGACAACGATGGCGATTTCATCCACCTGCTCGAACCCCTTGATGCCCGATTTGTAAATCGTGCCATCCGGGAGCGGATCGAGTTCCTTGCCCTCGTAATCTGTGACTGTGACCGCGGAACCATCAGTCCCCGGCTGTCCCAGACCTGCGAGCATCGTCAGAGGCAAATTAGCAGGAACGTCAGGTCCGATCTTTCTCACGCGAATAAGACTCGAACCGGCGGCGACCCGCTTTTCGAAGTAATCGAGCGAAGACTCCAGTGCCGAGAGGTTATCGTATACTTCGAGCAGAGTCGGATCACGCCGGTTGGGATCCGTGATGAACGCGGGGTTCGTGGGATCCACCGGAGGGCTAACCGGCGGATCCGTATCCCAATACATGACGGTGAGTTTGAATCGAGCCGGCGGCAAATTCGGATCCTGCAAACTCCCAGGTTCGATTTTGGCGGCAATACGGTTGCCCCATGCGCCGGGACCAATGGCAGAGAACTGGATCTTTCCATCATATTGAGCCACCATCGGAACCGCGTCACCGGCTGCGACCCGCCCTACGAAGCAACGTTTCCCGCCGTTCTGGAAAAAGCCGTCCACCGCGAATGGCAAGGTCGATTGGTCAACCGGCAGATACCCGCCGTAAAGGCGTTTAAACTGCTCGAATCCAGACACGAACCTTGGTTCCTGCGGGCCGCGGAGGGTTTCGCCCAGAAAGCCGGCGGTGCTGGTGCCGACGCCCTCGATGGGGCGCGGTCCAAGTTCGATTTCCTCGATATATACTCCAGGTGAAAGATACTCAGGCATAGTTATTTCTCCTTCCTGTTAGTCGGTTGGGCTAAGCCGCTGTCCCCCGCGCGGGTTGCGCGGCCTGTTGCGTCGGCTTTTGACCAGATTGTTGGGTAGGTTTTTGAGGATAGGGTTGAGTGGATTGCTCGGCAGACTGTTGAGTCGATTGCCCGGGAGACTGTTGAGTGGGCGTGGGAGTGGGCTCGGGAGCCGGCTCTGGAACGTCTTCGGCTTCCTGGATGAACTCCTCGCGCCGGCTCTTGCGGAATTTCTCGCATTCCTCTTTCCATTTTTTCATTTCGCTTTCGGTTTGGAGCCAATACTGATAGCGCCGGAATCGATCGTACTTGCCGAGAATGAGATCGCGAAGGGCGGCCTTCAGCTTCTCCTTCAGCCACTCCGGGGTCCATTTGTCGAGGAAGGTCTCGGGAGTCCATTCCTGACACGGATCCGCCGTGGACTGCTCGGTCCCTTGTTCGGATGATGCCCCCTGGCTTGGGGCTTGAGCTTTGGCAGCGCACTCCTCGCGGCGGTAGGCCCAGGTTTGGACGACTCCCAAGTTGAGCAAAAGCTCGCAATACTCGATGAGGATGGCGCAAACAGAGTTGTGGCGTTCCTTGGCGCGGAGCTCTTCGGCTTTAGCGTGGAGCGACTTCAGTTCCGTGAGTCGATCCTTCACGGTCTTTTCGAAATTCTTGAAGGCTTCGAAGTCCTCCTTCAGCTCCTCGGCGGTCTTGTCACTTTGCCATGGGCAGTCGTGAAGGGAATTGAACTTCTCTCGGAACTCAATCCATCGGCAACAGATGTCGTGCTCCTTTTTTTCGTACTCCTCTTCCCAAAGCTCATCGATGTTTTCGTTGCCACCCTTCTCGTCGCACCACTCGCGGAGGTCCTGCTTGTTCTTGTTCGCCTCCGTGAGCATGCAATCGAGCTTCTCGTAAGCCTCCTCGTATTTTTTGACGATGTCGGCAAGACCCTGGTACTCCTTGTCGCAATCCTTGAGGTCGTCGGCGAACTTTTTTGTCGCCTCGGTCGGGGTTTGAGAGTAGGACGCCAGTTCTTCTTCGAGAGCTTTGATGAGGCGCCTGATGGGCTGGTCTTTACCGGGATCGTTTTTCGGTTTGTAGGGGATACATTCGCATTTACTTTGGCCGTTTTGCGCTTCTCCTGCGCCCGAGTTTCGGGGTTTTATTTGGTCTTTGGCTGTGTCGTCCATGGGACTCCTCGTTTGTTTTACGGAAAGGCGAATACGACCTTGCTGGTCGTTTTGCCTTCCTTGATTTCTGGTGATTGCTCGATCTGCTGTCCGTTCTTCACCGCAGTCACGGTGATTTTCTGCGTTGGCTCGGGCAAAGCCTGAAAAAACAGAACAAACTCTCCTTTTTCGTCGGACTGTGTTGCGATGGTGTGGTCGATGGTTGGCCTTGTGGCCTGTGGATCTGTCGTTGTCTGCTTGTAGGTCGCACGCACCACAATCCCGGGCAGCTTTGGTGGATCCTGCCCCGGCCCTTGCACAACGCCGCGCACCAATGTGCTGTTCTCCGGAAAAGGGTAGGAGGGGTTCGGTGCCCATCGGATCGGCTCCTGTGGCCATCGGGTCGGCTCATTCGGATTCGCTGGATCCTTCATGGGGAGCGTGACCTTTCGGGTGAATTCAAAGGACCACGGCTTGCCGGTTGGTGGCTCCATGAAAAACCAGTTCGCCACGACGGGGTCCGGCTCTGCAATCAAGGTAAACTCCCCAGCCAAGGTAGACGTTTCATCCTTTTCGACCTTGGCTTCAAAACAGAAGAAGCCGCTCTGGTTGCGAACCGGCTGAAGATGCGGCAACTCCTTTAGTTCCACCCGCATCGGAGCAACGGCCGGCCTGCTCGTGAAAGTGTCAATGGGCCGCACGGCCAGCAAAAGACGGCGTTTGCTCGAATCGCCGGCATGGCCAACCAAAAACCTGGTGACAAATGGTCGCGTGTAGGGCATTGGCTTACACCTCCTCCATCACGGGGATGGCATGATCGAGGTCCGTTTGACGAACAGCCACGCCGGGACGATCCACGGTTCCTGTCGAACGCAGCTTCACGGGGCTGACAACGTAGCTCACCGAGGTCTGCAAGGCATTATCAGGAAACACTCCAAAGATTCGAGTCAGGTCCTCGACGGTCATCGGCTGCAGCGTAAGCCGAAGTTCCTGGTCGCGCGCAAGAGCACCACGAAGAACGGATCCGGTCAGAATTCCGTTCTCGAAAAAGACGCGCATCGCAACGCCCAGAACGTGTTGTGCGCCCAGATTGCGCGCGGTAGGAGTCTCTCCTCCGGCTGGGTAGGCAGTTAGAAGATAATAGAGATCGAGCGGCTGAGAGCGGGGCTCACCGCGATCTCTGTCACCGGAAACCTCCAACTCATTGCGATAGTCGGCTGTCGGCAGCAACGAGTAAAGTGACAGTCCGAGAAGAACGCCGCGGGTTTGCATGACCTCGGCTGGAGAAACGAGTGCAATCGAATCGGAGGGAATGGAGGGAACAGTGTCCCGCACCTGCGAGCGCAAAAGCTCGAGCAAAGTTTCACTCACATCGCTGATCGCGGTGTTCATCTCTGTGCTCATGCCACCTCCACCTGTGCCGTATCCTTTGCCTGATGGGGTTCGGTGGCAGGCTGAAACGTCGCCAAGTCCGTTATCTTTCCGATCTTTTCCATCTCAAGCTTCGCGGCTTCCTTCAGGCAGTCCATGCTGATAACGCCTTTTCGATCCGCCGCCAGAAAAGCCGCGCGCAGGCTGATATTCTTGATGTAGCCGCCGGTGATCTTCAGCTTTCGCGCCAACCAGGAGAAGTCCACGTCCTCGCCGAGGGGCGCCTCCTGGGGAAAAGCGCCCCGCCAGATCCGTTCGCGTTCCTCCTCGTTCGGGAAGGGAAAATGGAGGATGAATCGCATTCTGCGCACGAACGCCTCGTCCAGGTTGTGCTTCATATTGCTGGCGAGGATGACGACGCCGCTGTACTCCTCCATGCGCTGCAGCAGGTAAGCAGTCTCGATGTTGGCATAACGGTCGTGCGCGTCCTTCACTTCAGAACGCTTGCCAAAGAGGGCATCGGCCTCGTCGAAGAACAGGATGGCATTGCTGGCCTGCGCTTCGGCAAACACGCGGTTCAGATTCTTCTCCGTTTCTCCAATGTACTTGCTGACGACCATGGACAGGTCGATTTTGTAGAGATCAAGCTCAAGATCGGCGGCGACGATGCTGACGGCCATCGTTTTGCCCGTGCCGCTGCCTCCGTGAAACAAACCAGTGACGCCCTGGCCATAAGGGAACTTGCTCTCGAATCCCCATTGCTCGAGCACGACCTGAGAACGTTTGACATGCGTGGCTATCTCCCGAAGTTGGGCCATCAGGTCATCGGGAAGAATGATGTCGTTCCAGCCATAAGCAGGCTCGATCCTCCGGGCGAGTTGTCCCAGGTTCGGCGTCGCCTGCGACCGGCACGCCTGGTTCATGATCGCCATGCCCAAGGGCGGCGGAGGCTGGCTAATCCACACGGCCCTGCTGTGCGCGGCTGAGAATGCGTCCCCGACCTGCCCGCCGGTGAAGCGGAACTTCGAAGACAACTCGGCGATATCCTCCCCGCTCAAATCGTGGCGAACCTGGCCGAGAATTTGTTTCCACATCGCCATCCTGGTTAACATGTCCGGAACTTGGCACTCCAAGCTGAGAAAGAGCTTCCGATGAGTATGTCGAATGCCTTTCCAAGGCGCATTGCCGGCAAGAAATGTCAGAGGGGAAAAGAGGCCGGCTGCATCCATGAATGTGTTTCTCTCGGCAGCTCGGCTTTCTTCGAGAAGGTCATCGAAGTGGTCAACAAAAATGGCGGCCGGCTGCAACAGCGATTCCCTGCCCAGGCGCCACCAGGCATCCTGACGGTCGCAGGAGGAAGGGATTCGAGCCGCATCGGCGAGCAGGAGCGGAAGACCCAAAAGTCCGCAAACGTGCTCCGCCAACTCCCTTTTTCCGGCTCCATACTTGCCGTAGAGGTGCAGGATGGGACGCACCTTAGCCTCACCGCCTGCAAAGCAAGCGTGGGCTAGTTTCGCTGTGCGGTCGCACAACTCATCAGACAGGGACAGGGATGCAGATTTTTCTTCCCCGGGCGGCTGGTATTCCACCCAGCCGCTGAGAGATGAATCAAGCCCGGGAGTTTCGAGTAGAAAGGCGGCGATCCGCTCATCTAACTTCATCCATCTTTGCGAAAGAGAGCCCGGCAGGTCTTGGATATCCTGAAATTGAATGAGCTTGTTTCTTCGCAGCGCCGCCTGCGGGGAAAAAATGACACGGGCCTCAACCCTCTCCTCTGGTGTGCGCCGGAAGAGCCGAAGCGCCAGCTCCATGACGGGGAGCTTCCGTGTGATGTCGTCCTGGAGGAAAGCATAGACTCTTGCATATTTGGGTTCGATTTCTGCCGCCAGGCAAAGGATGAGGCATTGTTGCTCGATTCGACTGAGATCGAATATTTCCGAAAGGCGTTGGAGCGTGGACGGAGACTTGGCTGATTGGGCACATGCGATGCAGGTTGCATCGAGTTCTTCAATCCGTTTCCGGATTTCCGAACTGAAGTCTTCCCAGGCGCCATCGGGCTTGTCTGTAAGAATTGAGAGAATCTCCTGCTCGCTCAGAACCAGGCCGCGAAAATGGTCCGGCTGTTTTTCCCCGCTTTCTTGCGTAAGACGACGCACCTCGTGCAGCAGACACAGCTTCAGAAGCGCGATCTCATTGTGAAGGTGCTTCCAGTTTGCGCTCGGCGTCGTCATGGTGGTTTTATGGATGGCGATTCCAGAGCGTCTCATTCTGGCGGTGCCTGGCCACGCGCGTCGCTGCCAGATTTTCGCGGAAGCGCCTGGTCAGGATCGCGAGCCAATTTGTTTCACTCCAAAAGTCCATGACTCAACTATCAGATTCTCAACAGCGCTTCGGGGCTTTCGACGACCGAGTGGTTCCTTTGATCGGGCGTGCGGCCTTCCTCTTGAAGTAGCGGCGAATCGTTTGTTCCTTCTTGGGATTCATTCGGTAATGAAGTCGCCCATCGGGCATTTTCCGGGCAATGACAAGTTTTTTGACGACCAGATCCCGTAAAGCGGCCTCAACTTCATTGATGGCATATTGAATTCTCTGTAGCGGCAGCCACCACGCGACAATGCCTTCCACGGTATCACTTGGGTTCCCTTTCGTGGCATGCGCTCGCTTATGGTCAATGAGGTATTGTAGAACCTCATCAGCCAGCGAGCCCCGGCCTTTGTTCGCTGAGCGCTTCGCCATTTTATTGCCGTGTGAACGCTTCCGAAAAGCAGCGGAGATGCCACCTCTGAAAATCGCGGATTTTGAGCTCTGCCCGCTCTTAGACGAGGCCAAATATGTCCACCTTGTTTTTCTCCGAGGCTAAGCGAGGCGCCCGCGCCCCCGAGTTATGCGCGAGCCCGAGGGCTGACATTTTTGTCCACCCCGATCACAACTTTGATCACCGGCTTGTCGGCTGCGGTCGTCGTCACTCGCTCCACGCGGATGTGGTGTTTGTGCATGAGCCGGAAGAAGACGCGCCGGTTCTTTTGAGATGCGCGAGCGGCTTGAGCAATGTTCCCTTGATACCGATCTAACACAGTAAGCAGATAATTCTGTTCGAAATCCGCGACGACCTTGGCTTTAAGCTGCTTAAATGACTGCGGTCGGGAAACCCATTCCTCCTGGAAAGGCAAATCGATCTCGGCGCTTTGGATGACATCTCCAGCACAGAGAACAACAGCCCGTTCGATCACGTTTTCCAACTCACGCACATTGCCCGGCCAATCGTAGGCCGAGAGTTTGTGCAGCGCGGCAGGGGCAATCTCACGTGCCTTACCATCCTTTTCCGCCACGTATTTGGCCACAAAATGCCGTGCCAACAAAGGGATGTCCTCCTGGCGCTGGCGCAGCGGAGGGAGAGGCAAGGGGAGCACGTTAAGCCGATAAAACAAATCTTGCCGCATCTTTCCCGACTTGAGCAATTCCTCCATCCGGGCGTTGGAGGCGGCGATGATACGCACGTCGGCTGTCGAAGTTTTACGAGATCCAAGCGGGCGATATTCTTTGTCTTGCAAAAAACGGAGGAGCTTGACCTGGGCAGAAAGAGGCAGGGAATCAATCTCGTCGAGAAACAGTGTGCCGCCAGTCGCCTGGCTGATGACTCCAGCTTGCGCGGAGTTTGCGCTCGTGAAAGCGCCGGCTTCGTGGCCGAACAATTCGTTTTCTAACAACTCAATGGGAATAGCCCCACAGTTCAGCGGGACGAAAGGATGATCCGTCCGAGGGCTCATGTAATGAATAGCCCGCGCGCAAACCTCCTTGCCCGTGCCGGTTTCGCCTGTAATCAAGACACAAGCATTACAGCGTGCGACCTGTGGGATCTTGCGGATTTGCTCCAGCAAGGCGGGGCTTTCGCCCACCAACTGTTGAAAACCCAACAACTCTTTGACCTTCGCCAAAGGCGTTCGCCGACTGAGATGGTAAGCCAGCAGTCGCTGGAGGCGCGGTCGCACGTCCACCGGACGAAACGGCGGAACCAAATAGTCATTGGCACCCAATCGAAAAAGCTCACTGATGATGGCCGGTTCGTCAGAGCAAGGCACTGCGACGACCGGTGAAGTGTGTCTCTGTCCAAGCAGCGCACTAAAAATGCTTGGCGCCGCCGCTTGCGCTGCCGGGGACAAAAGCAGGATTAGCAAATCTGGCACAGCGCTGTTCATCGTTGCTGAAAGTTCTTCAGCCGCTTCCTTCATGTCGGTGCCATTGAACTTTTCATGAAGAATGACCACCGAACCCTCCGACCCCGCTACCAACTCTCCTTTCAAGGTATTGCCCAATTCGAGCGAATCGCTGAAATCGAACAGTAAGATACTTGCTGCTTTCATTGGATGCGCAGTCCTTAGTGGTGGGCAGTCCTGTCCTGGAAGGCGGTTTGCCCGGTGACTCGGCCAATTATTTCGGCACCGTCCTTCACCGGGAGCGACACGAGATCTTCGGTGTGGGAAAGAATGAAGGTGTCAGACTCATCGGTGTTGCGGCAGCGGAGCCCGCCCTTGCCTGTCTTGCGCGTGATCTGCCGGAGGCCTAACGACGAACCGAAACCTAAGGGGCCGTTGCTAGCGCCGTAGTCGTAGCCGAGCGAAGGTTTTGAAGACAACTCCGAGCGGCTTCGGCAGGTGAAAAGGGGTACGGTGAGTGAGCCATTTGCGCTACCGCCGTTGGGGACCCAAATGGCGGGTTCGGTCTGTCTTATCTGGTTTCCAAACATCGGCCCCTCCAAAATCGATCGAGTCGACGATAGGAATAGTTTCGTAAGTCACTGCCTCCAGAAGCGTAAGGAAATATATCAACCCTTCGTCCTCCTCCAAACATGGAAGCCAAATGCCATTATCCTTGTTTCTCTCCAAGGGAAAAAATGGACAATCGTCAGGACTCTGCTTCCGACTTGGCAACGATGTCAACCCGGAAAACATCATTCCGTTCCTTCGATCCCTCGACGACCAATATTCACTAACTCACTCGAATCCTTTCCGGCCCAGTTGAACTACATCGCATGAACCATCCCTCCATACGGTGGATGTAACGCAATCTTTCAAAAATTTTAATTTTTCTTTTTCAAATCCGTGGTCCCGCCCTTTTCGCACAGACCCTTCTCGGTTGGTTTTCACTGCCTTGTACGCTCGATTGAAAATGGATTATGCGAGCCGTCTCTCTTACACCGGATGCAGTCCAGATTTTACAGAGATTCGATCTTTTTGAAGAGGGAGTCACAAGGGGGGCGACCTGTTCACTGCACAGAGCGAGTCTGCCTCTGTAGAAGACCACATCGGCGGCGGTGGGTGTGCACAAAACTGTGCACAAACGCCTAGTTCAGACCTACTGACTGCCTAGTGACTGAGTAGTGATTGACTAACTTCACAGAAAATGTATTTTTCGGTCGTAGTTGCCGCTTTTTTGGTCCGAGTCCGACCACCGGCACCAAGCCTTGATGTGGGTGCATCAAGGATTTACAGAGTTGAGGAAGGTCAGCGGACACCAAAAAACGTAAGTGCATTACAAAGTGGCATTAGGCCGGTCCAAGTAAAACACTAAACGCTCCCGCCAGGGAATCCGGGCGCATAGCATCGAGAACAGCCAGCGGGAAGCGTCAACCAGAAGTATTGGGTGGTGAACTGCCTTCGGCCGACTGGATCGGCTTCGCAATTGGAGTCGTCACGGGCACGGTTGCCGCAACAACTGGCGCGCCTTGCGGCCTCCCAGTCCTCACTGCCGAGCGCGCTCTTGAAATTGCTGGGCGCTGGGCAGGCTTGCTCGTTGTAGCAAGCCTGTGCCGCGTCGGCGGCTTGGCTGACACAGTTGCGTTCGTCCTGACGGAAGCCTGCGAAGCAGACTTTGCGGTCGCCAGCTTGCGGGGTCTTTGCGTTTTGGCCTGACGTTGCGCTTTGACCGCTTTCTTATCGGCTTTGATTGCTGCTTGTTCGCTTTGCGCCACCGCATCGCGCAAGCCAGCCAACTCTTTCTTGGCAGCCTTCGCGGTTTTACGAGCCGCTTTCAAACTCTTCTTTGCCTGCTTCAACGCCGATTTTGCCATGCGCACTTTTGTTTTGGCCGAACTCGCTTTGTTCTCACCCTGTTTGAGGCGCGCCTGCGCTGCATTGGCTTTTTGGCGCATCACGCTTGCTGCTGTTTCAAAGTCTATCCTTTTCATAAAATAAAAATTCCTTAACGTTTTCAGTCCGCAGTCAGGTAAATCAAGTCACCGAAACGTGATTGTCACCATCGCGTCATCCTCCCGCAACAATTCAATTGTTACATTTGAATCCTGACAGCCGAACGAAACACTTAGCTGAGTGCTCGCGACAACAGCAAAAAGGCCGCCTTGCTAAATAACCTGTGTTCGTTTACCTATGAACGAACACCTGAGAGGCTATGAAAATCACTTCTGATAGCCCCAATACGCCAGTGAGAGCCGCCTTCAGAGAGACGCGATGGAGCGTGGTCCTTTCAGCCCAGAACCTCAGCGATGCCAACTCCGAACAGGCGCTCGCAACGCTTTGCGAGCAATATCAGGACGCCGTATATGCCTTTATTCGTCGAAGAGGGCATGGTCCTCACGATGCCCAGGACCTGTCACAGGAGTTCTTCCATAGATTCATCAGCAAAGAGTTTTTATCCGGGGTGGATAGGGCCAAGGGGCGATTCCGCACCTTTCTGCTGACTACCGTTCAACGGTTTTTGTGTAACGAATGGGAACGGTCTCAGGCGCAGAAACGGGGCGGCGGCACAATGCTCCTGACGTGGGATGCAGATGCGGCTGAGGAAAGATTTTGTGAGGAGCCGTCCCACGATCTCACGCCAGAGAAATTGTTCGATCGTCAGTGGGCCGTTGCGCTTCTGGAAAAGGCGCGGCTGGATTTGCAATCGGAGTACGAGCGCGCTGGAAAGCGTCAGGTCCTGGACGTGTTGCAGGCATTCCTTGTGGGTGATGCGGACGAAAGCTACGCCGATGCGGCGATTGCGCTCGGGCTCAGTGAAGGGGCGACCCGTGTATGGGTGCATCGGATTCGCCGGCGTTACGGCGAACTCCTCCGGAAACAAATCGCCGAAACGGTGGATTCGGAAGCGGCAGTGGACGAGGAACTCAGGAGTTTATACGCTGCTCTCGGCGGCTAAGATCTCTCTTCCTTGTAACGCGGCTCTGCATTTCCGTAAGCACTGGATGTTGGGCGCCATGATGACAACTATAGGAAAGAGCCACACTTGCCGCGGGTGTGGAGCAGCCATTGGAAAAGGGGCGCCGTTCGGACATTGCCCCAAGTGCCTGATGCAACTGGGCTTCCTCTCGCGTGAGGAGCTGGATTTCAAAAATAGTCGCGCTCACCTGAAATTCGGGGACTACGAGTTGATTGAGCAGCTTGGCCGGGGAGGGATGGGGGTCGTTTACAAGGCTCGGCAGGTCAGTCTGAATCGCATGGTAGCCCTGAAGATGGTGCTCGATTCCTATCTGGCGTCTCCGGTGGTGTTACGCCGTTTTCTCATTGAGGCCGAAGCCGCGGCCAAGCTGGAGCATTCCCATATCGTTCCCATTTATGAGATCGCGGAAGTGGAAGGGCAACATTTTCTCAGCATGCGGTTCATTGAAGGAGAAAGTCTGGAGCAGAAGATTGCACTCGGTGAGTTCAACGTTCCCAAACCGGCAAGCCCATTTCAATCCGGCCGTGACCAAACCCAGGAAAGGATCGCCACACTCATGGCCGCGGTTGCCCGCGCAGTCCATTACGCTCACGAACGGGGCGTGCTGCATCGCGATCTCAAACCGAGCAATATTCTGATGGATTCGAGCGGGCAGCCGCATCTGACCGATTTTGGTTTGGCGAAAGTGGCGGACAGCGAAATGAGCCTGACGCCGAAAACGTCGGTGCTCGGCACGCCAGGATACATGCCTCCCGAGCAGGCATCGGGCGGAGAATGCACGCCTGCCGCGGACATTTATAGTCTGGGTGCGATCCTCTATGAGTTGCTCGCCGGCAAGCCGCCTTTTGAAGGTCCTACGCCGCTCGAAATATTGCGACGTACGAAAGACGAGGAGCCTTTGAACCCGAAGAAGTGCCGTCCCGGTATTCAGCCCGATCTCGCAACCATATGCTTGAAGTGTTTGGAGAAAGATCCTTTGCAACGATACTCCACAGCGGAGGAGTTCGCTGCGGACCTGGGCCGCTGGCTGCGACGGGAACCCATTCAGGCCCGCGGTGCCAACATATGGCTGCGTTCGCGGCGATGGGTAGATCGGAACCGTACGGGCACCGCAGTGATCGTGTCGCTCTTCGCCGGGCTCTTGGTCACCGCCGTGGCGCTTCAACGGACCAATGAAGAGCGTCGCGCCAAGGAATCAGCGCTGGTCACTCTCAGCCGGGCCATCAGCCGGCAAATTGACCATCTGGGATCATCCAATGCCTACTATGAGATCACTTCGGAACAGTTTGCCTACCTCGCCGGCGCGCAGCCCGCGAAAGCGCAAACCGCTCCGGCTCGCTATACAATTGGCATTTTCATTTTTAGAAATCCTCTGGAGACAGCCCTGGGGTATGGCCGCTTCTTCTCGGCGCTCGAACAATCGATGACGGCCGAGCTGAAGCGGCCGGTGAGACTGGATTTTCGCATTTACATCGATCACCGCCAGGCAGGTGAGCATCTGGCATCAGGTCGAATCGACTTTTTGAGAGCTGATCCAAGGACCGCCGCAGCGTTGATCGAGGAACGCAATGTTGAAGTCCTGGCACAAGATCAGGCAGGAAACGATCTGGCCGTGATTTTCGCGCGCGCCCAAAGTGGTCTGACCAACCTCACTCAGCTCAAAGGCCGTTCACTTAGGATGCTTGATCCGCATTCAAGCGTCACACTTGCGGCCAAAGAAGTTCTGGCAACGCACGGTTTCTGCGAAAGAGATTTCCCGAACCTGGATGCTAACGCGGCATTGGAACCGGCCAAGTCGACCTACTTTGAATCGCCCGACCGGGGCTACTTTGATCGTTAGTGCGAAACGGTTCATCAAGTCCTCGACGTGAGAGCCTGCGACGCTGGTGTAGCGCGGGAACGGCAGTTTCGTTTGAAGCATGCCGACGAGTGGCGCGTGCTTGCCCGGTTTCCATTTGTGCGGCACGTCTGGCTTGCCGCTCCCCACCGTGACTCGTCAGCCGCCAAAGTATTTCAGCACGCTCTTCTACACGCGCGGCCTGCCGAAGGTTCGCAGGTCACGAGCGAAAGCTACGGAGCGGGGTATGAAGTTAGAATTGTTCCCGCTGCTGCTGATTTCCTATCACGAGTAAAGCAGACCCTCGCTGCCGAGCAGGTTTTTGACAACTGTTCCCGAGTCGAGCGAAGCACCGGTGGCTCCGGCCCTTCAAAGGCGCCGCTATGAGACCGATTGCTTGCCGCGGGTTCACGCTGATCGAGTTGCTGGTGGTTATCGCCATAGTTGGAATTCTCGCCAGTCTGCTCTTGCCTGCCTTTGGGCGCGCCAAGGCGCAGGCCCAGCGCATTGCCTGCATTTCGAACCTCAGACAATGGGGCAATGGAATGATTCACTACCTCGCCGATCATGATGAATTCTTTCCCAGAGAAAACGCCGTGGACAACATCAATAGCTGGGACCAGGCCGCAGACACCACCAGCGGCGATGTCTGGTACAACGCGCTGCCACCAGAGATGGGGACGAAACCGCTCGCCACCTACGCGGCAATCACCGCCAACCAGATGGATTTCTATGAGAAGGCCGCCTTGTTCCACTGTCCAGCAGCACGTTTCTCAGCCGGCGCGCCCACGTATCCACAGTTTTCACTGGCGATGAACTCGAAACTCATGGTGCCGGGAGCGCTGGTTGTGAAATACTCCGCAATTCAACGTGCCACCCAAACTCCGCTCTTCATCGACTCAGGAGTTCCTGGCGAAAACACGGGGACGTCCCGCGTTTAGTTGAAACTCGGTTGGTGGAAAGTTTCATTACGCGGCTTTCAGACCTTTCTCAAGCTTGGATTGATGGACGGCCAGAGCTTGGATGAGTGCGGACATGTGATC
>Ga0137465_1000197_pt1 | contig 41520 bp, 28 predicted proteins | sample EasRivERMGT828_2_FD_104906 | JGI IMG/M metagenome (GOLD analysis project Ga0137465, IMG submission 104906) | Soil microbial communities from meander-bound floodplain in the East River, Colorado, USA - East River MetaG ERMGT828_2 | ecosystem: Environmental > Terrestrial > Soil > Floodplain ... | reverse complement strand
TGCAAAATTGAGGAAATAGTAATCGTAGTCTCCAACGCTGTGATGGATTCTGCCGTCGCCTTCAAAGGCCAGCACGTCCGTGCAAACTCGGTTCAGAAAATAGCGGTCATGGCTGACCACAAGCACGACCCCCGAGAAGGCGATCAACGCTTCCTCCAATACCCGTAAGGTCGGCAGATCGAGATCGTTCGTCGGTTCGTCGAGAATCAAAAAGTTACCGCCGTTTTTCAGGACCCGTGCGAGCAATAACCGACTGCGCTCGCCGCCGCTCAAGTATTTCACTTGCGTCGTGATGCGATCATCAGCGAAGAGAAATCGCTTGAGATACGAGCGGACCGAAATTTGGCCGTTGCCAAAAATCACGAACTCGGTGCCGTCACTGACTTCCTCCAACGCGGTGCGTTCTTCACGCAATTGCAGCCGGCTTTGGTCAACGTAATTGAATTTCGTAAGCTGGCCGATTTTCACAGTGCCTTCGGTCGGTTTGAGCGCCCCAATTATCACTCTTAGCAATGTGGTTTTGCCGAGTCCATTGCGCCCGGCGACACCGACTCGCTGCGCATTTTCAAATGTAAAATCAAATCCGCGAAACAAAGTCTGCCCGCCAAGGTCCATTCCGAGATTGCTCAATTCGACAACGCGATTGCCAAGGTGCAGCGGCGGTGGAATGCAAAGCTCGACCTCCTCTTCGAGGGTTGGCCCGTCCTGCGCAGCGGTTTGGTAGTAGCGCTCGAAACGATTCTTCTGCTTACTGCGTTGGGCGCGTGGTCCCTGCCGCACCCACGCCAGTTCCTTTTTCAGAAACATTTGGCGTTTGTGCTCGATGGTGGCGTCGGCGGCTTGCCGCTCGGCTTTAGCAAGCAGGTAGTCAGTGTAATTGCCTTCGTGCCAGTAAAACTTGCCGTCGGACAACTCGACCATCTCCTCGGTAACGCGGTCGAGAAAATAGCGGTCGTGCGTGACCACGAGAAATGTGCCGCGAAAAGTCTCCAGGAACTCCGCTATCCATTCGATCGACTCGGGATCAAGATGGTTCGTCGGCTCGTCGAGCATAAGAAAATCCGGCTGCGAAACAATCGCCCGGCATATCGCCACGCGGCGCTTCTCGCCGCCAGAAAGTGTTTCGATGCGGCGGTCGCCCGCCGGACAATTCAAATGGGCGATGGCGATTTCAATTCGTCGGTCTAGTGTCCAACCATCCAGCGATTGGATGCGTTGCTCCAAGTCTTCGTGGCGTTTTGAATCGTGCGGCAGGGACTCAAATTCCGCGATCAGGTCGATTACGTGTTGAGCCCCGCTGCGGATGTTTTCATAAACATTGAGGGCCGGATCGAGTGTGAAGTCCTGCGAGAGATAACTGATGACAAGATCCCGCCGCCGGGTGACAACACCACTCGTAGGCGATTGCAAGCCAGCAAGGACTTTCAAGAAGGTCGTTTTCCCACATCCATTGCGACCAAGCAGACCGATGCGGTCACCTTCCTCGATTGCCAGCGTGGCGCCGCTGAGCACGATTTGCTCGTTGTAGCGCACCCAAAGATCGGTGGCGGTAACAATGGTGGACATCGCACGTTACTCCCGCACCGTCTGCACCTGCAGCACGGAGAGCGGGACCCGTTTGTTGGTTTGGGTGAAGTAGTTCGCCGACCACTCGGTCTCGAAAAGCACAACGGGATTTTTGCCAAGATCATAGGCAAGACGCGCGCCGGTCGGCAACAAGAGCGCATCCAACTCTTCCTCCTTTATATCCGCCGGCAACCAGCGCAAAACGGTCCAAGGTGCGGGTTCGAGTCGCGACGCCGCCCCATATTCGCCTTCGAGACGGAATTGAACGACCTCGAATTGCAGTGGGCCAACGGCGGCGAGCAGCGGTGTTTTGACGGAGGAGTTGCGGAGATAAAACGCCTGGATAACGCCTTCCTGCAAAAGTTGGTCGAGTCCCTGGCGGAATTGTTTGAACTTCGCCGTGTTCGGATTGTGCAGGTACGCAAAAGCCTCGGGCGTGAAACGCGGGATTTCTTTGTAGACGATTTTAGGGTCCGTCGTGAGCGTGTCCCCAATGCCGAAACTATCGTGCCCGACAAGGCCGATGACATCGCCGGGATATGCCTCATCCAATGTCTCCCGCTCGTTGCCAAAAAGTTTATGCGAACTGGAAAGACGCACCTTCTTCGCGGAACGTGAGTGATGCACCGCCATGTCGCGCTCGAATTTACCGGAGCACACGCGGACGAACGCGATGCGGTCGCGATGTTTGGGGTCCATGTTCGCCTGAATCTTGAAAATGAAACCGGAAAAGGCGGGATGCTCCGGCGAAATCTCTATGCCGGCCATAACGCGGGGCTTGGGTGGAGGCGAATGTTTCAGGAAACCGTCGAGCAGCAATTGCACGCCGAAATTGTTGCTGGCGCTGCCGAAGAATACCGGTGTGGTTTTTTCCGAGAGCACCGCGGTGTCATCCCACTCGTGCCCGGCGTGTTCGAGCATTTCGAGTTCCTCAACCGTTTTATGGAAGGTTGCTTCATCGAGCTTGCCTCGGATGATTTCGTCATGTAGCCCGCCTACTTGCACTGGCGCGCGGAACTGTCCCCCCACCGTCCGCTCGAATAGATGCATCTGTTGGGTCTGGCGATCAAACACGCCCTGGAACTCGAAACCATTGCCGATGGGCCAATTGACCGGGAACGCGCCAATGCCAAGCACGCGCTCCAGTTCGTCCAGCAATGCGAGCGGGTCTTTCATGGGGCGGTCGCATTTGTTCATGAACGTAAAGATGGGCACGCGGCGCTGCCGGCAAACTTCAAAAAGTTTTCGCGTCTGCGGCTCGATGCCCTTCGCTGAATCTATTACCATCACGACCGAATCCACGGCGGTTAGCACCCGATAGGTGTCTTCGGAAAAATCCTTGTGACCCGGTGTGTCGAGCAAGTTCACGCGGTAGCCATTATAGTCGAATTGCAGCACCGTTGAACTGATGGAGATGCCACGTTTTCTTTCCAGCTCCATCCAATCGGAAGTCGTTGCACGTTGATTTTTGCGTGCCGTAACCGAGCCAGCCAGTTGCACGGCGCCGCCGTAAAGCAGTAGCTTTTCCGTCAACGTGGTTTTGCCTGCGTCCGGATGCGAGATGATGGCGAGCGTGCGCCGCTTTTGAATTTCTTGTGCGATCGTCACCGGGGCGCGAACAGTAACACAGAATTGCGCCGGAACAAGTCCCAGGCTCATATTTGAGGTAAACGCGGCTCTGCTGCTGCGCAGCGTCAGGGGTCACGTTTGGCTAACTTTCAGGATTTTGAACCCGAAGGACTCCAAAACTGAAGCGTGGCTTCCCGGATTTTGCTAACGCTCCCAACTCGCGCCGTCCGCCGCCAGAGAGAGTCTGATAAACTGCTACCGCCGAGTTCTCGTTGAGCCACCTGCAACAGCCGCTCGGCTTCTGCAATCCACCGTCGCGGCTGTCCAGACCGATGCTGGAAGCGGGTTATGATGTCCGCACCGTGCAGGAACTTCTAGGACACAATGATTTGGCGACGACGCAGATTTACACGCACGTAATGCAGAAGCCGGGGATCGGGGTGAGAAGCCCGTTGGATGGGTGAAGGGGAACGAGGGGAATGCGGAACGTCCAACGTTCAACGTCCAACGTTCAACGTCCAACGTTCAACATCCAACGTTCAACATCCAACGTTCAACATCCAACGTTCAACATCCAACGTTCAACATCCAACGTTCAACGTCCAACTGAAATCGAGGGCCGGTCGGAAGAGCGCACCGCAGCCGTCCCTTGTAGGTCTCTCGGTGTTTTTTGTCGTCACGGTCCTCCGGAGATTTCGGCGGGGGTGTTCACTCCATTCCGTTTGGCCTGACTTTTCCTGGCGTTGACCATCGGTTATCGCGTCTTCCACCTGCGCCGGAGATTCAATCCGCCCATCGGGGAATTGCACTCGGGCAGCTTTAACGGGAGGCCTTCAGCACTTCGCTGGGCTGGAGGGGAACAGGCACAAACGTTTTCAACAATTCGCCTGTAGGGGTTTCGTAAATGCGCACCTTGCCGTCGAAACCGCCGGTGGCGATATGGTTGGTTTGAGAATTAAACGCGACGGCGAAGATGGCGCCTTCGTGTCCTTTGAGCGTGGCCACGCGCTTGGCATCCTTGCTCTTAAACAGCCGCACTTCGGCGCCAGCTCCTCCGGCGGCGATAAGCGCGCCATCGGCGCTGTAAGCGACGGCATGAACGGGGCCGGGCAGGCGTTCGAATGCTTTTTGAAGGTTTACATCGTTGTTGGCGGCGGTCCGGCCTTGATTGTCTGAAATCCTGTAAGTCCTGGTCGTGCCAAGTTCTCCGCCGTAAACCACCACGTCTTCCTTGGGGTGCCGCGCCACGCACATCACAGGTTCCAACAGTTTGTTGATATCGTCGATGAACTGCCCATTGGAGGCATCGATCAGTTTCATGGCCTGATCGCGACTGCCGGTGAGCAACCGATTGCCGTCCAGAGTCCAGGTGGTCGCAAAGACCCAGTCGCTGTGATTGTCGAATTTCAACCATTCCTTGCCATCGGCCACCGCGATGATTCGCACCGTTTTGTCGGCGCATCCCACCGCAACGCGGTCCGCGTTGGGCGACCAGGAGATTCCATAAATCGAGTCCGTGGAGATCTTGTAGGACTTGACCAGGCCATTGGTGGTCGCGTCCCAAATCTGAATCTCGCCGAATCGCGCCGGCGCGCTGCCAGCCACGGCCAGCAGTTTGCCATCGGGCGAGTAAGCGATGGATTCGACGCGCGGCGACTCGCCAACCAACCTGGCGAGCAGGTTCGAACCATCGGCGCGATGCAACAGAACTTCATGATAGCCGGACACCGCCAGCGTTTTGCCATCGGGCGAATACGCCAAGGCGGAGATGACCGGCGTCGTCGTGTAAGTGGGAGGCGCGGCCAACTTGAAGGAGTTGGCGTCTGCCGGCGTATCATTGGCGGCCCCTTGAGCAATCCAGCGCTCGATCAACGCAATCTCTTCCCGGGTGAGCGGATCGCCTTCTTCGGGCATCGAAGGCTCCTCCCCGCTAATCTCCTCGATGATCCGGCTGTTCTTGGGCTCGCCGGCCTGGAATGCCGGACCGTGTTTACCGCCCTTTTTGAACGCCTCGAACGTTGTCAGGTCGAGCTGGCCCTTTAATTTGCCGGGATGATGACACCCGCTGCAACTGCGCTTAAAAACAGGAACGATGTCTTTGTAGTAACTCACTGGCTTCTCCTCGGCGCCAAAACAATTCAAGCCAGCCACCATCCAAAGGATCGCCATGAGGGGCGGAGCGAATCGCGCGGGGTGTCTGTTCATGGCAGCATTACTTTGTTCCGCTGCCCGCAGCCGCGGCCGCAGGCGGGGGTTCAGGCGATTCCGGAGCGCTAATCACGAGGGAGATTGCGCCGCTGCGATGCTTGTACTTCCGATCGTTGTGCAAGCCGGCGCCGACGATCGTGAGGGAATTGGTGCCCACCGGCGCTTTTTCCGTGGCCACAAGCTTCAGGGTGGTCTCGGCGCCGTTGGCGGGAATCTTATCCAGCGTCACGTTGATGCCCTCGGGCATTCCGTCGAGTGAAAGCGCGACCTCATTGGTAAAACCCGCGCGACGCTCCACTTTGATCGTCGTCGCCGCTTCGCTGGCGGCAGATTGCGCATTAGTTGGAAGGGCTGTTACTGTCAGCCGCGACAAGGTGCTCGAGACGACAAATGGAATCTGGGTGACGGTGACCGGCAACTCACGGGTGTATTGCGTGTAAATCTGGCCGTTGAGGCCGCCGGTGCCCCGGACGATGAGGGTGCGAGTGCCCACTTCGGAATCCTGTTTGGCTTTGAGAGTCAATTTGCCGAGCGACTCGGTCGGTTTCAATGTCAACTCAGCGACCTCGAAGCTTTTGGTGATGGGATCTTTCCCAGCCGAATAACCTTCAGCCGACAACTTGATCTCGTTGGGGAAATCTTCGCGTCGCTGCGCGAGCACTTCTACCGTGGCGGTCTGGTTTTGTTCGACGGAGGCGCTCAGGGTGACCAGTTCGAGGGTGAACGGCGGGGGCTCGAGCACAGTGAGAAAAGCTTCACGCGCAGGCTTGTCATCGGAAAGCGGCTCCACCGCGCGCGTGATGGATTTCCCTCCAGCAACGCCCGTCGCGGAAAGCTTGATCGGAAAATTGCCAAGAGGCGCATCCTTCAAGGCGGAAATCAGCATAATGCCACTGGCAGGGGCGGACGAAAGGATCAACGGTTCGCTGAACACGCCCGCCGGCAAATCTTGAAACGAAAAGCGAACGGGCCCGTCGAAACCCGCTACCCGCGTGACCTCGCAGCGAATTTTGCCGTGACTGCCTCGGTGGACGCGCAGCGTGTCTGGAGAAAATCGAGCGGTGAACCCGGCTTCCGGTCCGGCAGAAGGAGGACGCACCGCCAAACGATAAGCGAAGTTGTCGCCGCCCCGCTGGGTTAAATCGCGAAGGGCCAGCAGATACTCCGTATCCTTTTTGGCATCGAACTCGATACGGGCATCGGCGGCGCCCATGGCGTCGTCGTTCTGCTGCAGCACGCCGCCTGCGGCATCGCTGAGAACAAGCAGGGCATCCAGAGGTGAGCCGAAACGCTGAGCCATCACTTCACAGACCAGCTTTTGGTCCTTGTCGGATTTAAACTTGAAGCGATCGATGTCTTTCGACTCTTTAATCCTGCCATTGATGACCACCGGAATGCTGACCGTGTTGACCTTGTCGGTGCTGTTATTCGGCTCGGTCTCCAGGAAATCCGGGAAGTCCTGGACGTCGAAGGGCACAAGGTTCGAATACCCTTTGGGGGTGTTGGCCCGGATGTCCTGCCGGCCTCGCGGCGCCTTTGATGAGACGTTGAGGGTCATCTTCGTGGTGCCCTCCAGGTTGCGGCCCTGGAGCGCAATTTCCACCTCCTTGCCCCGCTGGCCACCGAATGGGAAAATGGACTCAACATAGGGAAGCGCCCCGGCATAAAGCCGGTAGGCGTAGTTGCCGCCCCCCTGGTAGCGAAAATCACGAAGCTGCAAAATGTATTCGCCGTCTTCAGGCACCGTGAATGCGATCAGGCTGTCCAGACTGTTGTGATCTTCGTTTCGCGCCAGCTCCTTGCCGGCGGAGTTGAGCACGGCGAGGGAGGAATCCAACGCCGACTCGCGGCGGGCGGCATCGACATCGAAAATCAACTCCTGGCCCTTGGAGGCATTGAATCGGAAGTGATCGACTTCCGCGGCCGCGTTGATTCTTCCAGAGATCGCCGCCGGGAAGGTGATCGTCTGCGCCTGCTCCGGAGAATTGTTCGGCTCTTTCTCGCGAGTCTCCGGCAGATGACCCACGTTGAGCAGAAGCGGATTGGAAACCCCCGTAGGTGTCACCAACCGCACTTCGCGGGCGCCCAACGCGGCTTCACTCGTGGCGCTCACGTTGGCGACCAGCTTCTTGTCATCCTTCGCCGCAGCGGGTTCAGCGACAGAAATCCCACCCAGGTTCGATTCGATGGTGATGGCCGGCTTGGGAGCCGCAGCGGGGGGCACATGGGTAGCGCTCAAACCGGGATCTCCGGAAAAAATGAAGCCGGTCACCGCTCCCAAACTCTCTCCGGTGAACACGATTTGCTGCGTCGTCCCGCGCTGAACCCACTCCGGCGACAACGAATTGACCTTGGGAACGGGCTGAGGGAAGGCCGATAAGGCCGGGATCAGGGCCGACAGTGAAAATAAGAACCGGAACCTAATCACAAAACATTTTTCAAGTCGGCGCCACGAAGGAGGCTCATCCAAACAGTCCCGGCACCGGTTCGGCCTGCACGAGTTCGCGCGGCTGATTGAGGTGATTATAAGCGATGGCATGCGGATCGATACCGAGCGCATGATAGACCGTCGCCAGCAGTTGCGTGGGGTGCACCGGGTTTTCGGCGGGCGAAGATCCCGTGGCATCCGATTTGCCGTAAAGGGCGCCGCGTTTGATGCCGGCGCCGGCGATCAGCGCCGTGTAGCAATACGGCCAATGATCGCGGCCATCCGGAGAGTTGCTGTTGCCCGAGGTGCTGACGCCAAGTCGCGGTGAGCGGCCAAACTCACCGATGGCCAACACCAACGTGTCCTTCAACAAGCCGCGCTGATCCATATCTTCGAGCAAGGCGGACATCCCGCTGTCGAGCTTCGGGCAGTGCAGATTGCGCAGTGGACCGAAGTTGGCGGCATGGGTATCCCAGGCGTCCTTGGTCGGATCGCCGTTGGCCACGGCCGGCCAGTTGACCTGCACGAAGCGGGTGCCGGCTTCGATGAGACGCCGCGCCAGGAGCAACCCCTGGCCGAAGGTGTGGCGGCCGTATTGATCGCGCAGCTTGTCCGGTTCCTGGGTCAGGTCGAAGGCATTGCGCGCCCGCCCTGAAGAAACCAGATCGAAGGCTTTTTGATAATAACTGTCCAGCGCGTAACTGGACACGGCCTTCTCCATTTCCGGCATCGCTTCCTCGACTTTTTTCAGCAGTGTGGCGCGGCGTTCCAATCGTTCCTTGGACACTTCTTTGCGCAACGTCAGATCGTCGAGCTTAATTTCTTTGTTCGGGTCCTGATAGAAGTAGTACGGGTCGTGGGCCGCGCCCAGGAAGCCAGCCGTCGAGCCTTTGCCGATGACGTTGCTCTCCTGCGTGGGACGGGGGAGCACCACGAACGGCAGCATGGGCACCTCCGGTGGTTTGAGGCGCGCAATCTGACAGCCCGCATGCGGGAAGTCGTTCGGCGCCGGCGGTTCGAGCTGGCCGGAAGGAGAGACACGATCCGGTGTGTAACCGGTCATCATCTGATAATGCGCGGCGGTGTGATTGAAGAGTCCCGCCGGAGTGTAGCTCACCGAGCGAATAAGGGTGGCCTTGTCCATTTGCTTCGCCAGCAGTGGCATCACCTCGGTAAGCCAGATGCCGGACACGTTGCTCTTGATGGGCTTGAAATCGCCCCGGACATTGGATGGTGCGTCAGGCTTCGGATCCCAGATGTCGATGTGGCTGGGGCCGCCCTGGAGGAAGACAAAGATGACGCTCTTGGCCTTGCCCCATCCCCTTTTGCCTTTGATGGAATCGGGCGCGCTGGCGGCGGTGGCCTGAAGGCGGAGGATATCCGCCAGACTGATGCCGAGCATGCCCATGCCGCCGACACGAAGGAATTCGCGGCGGCTGAAACCGTCGCACGTGCTGCCAGGTTGTCCAGGTATCGAGATCATAAGGAGCTCCCAGGTGTAAGGTTTTTGTTATACCAACGTTGCGGTAGGAATTTCAGCGGCTTCTTCGAAATGTACGGCATGGCAAGTGTCATAAACTACGTCCATCATCGGTTAAATAGAAATGCCGGACTGTTGATCAATGCCCAGGCCAGGTCCTGCGCCACTTCCAGCCGCGGCGCCACGGAAAGGTCGATGCCGGAGGTCTCCTTTTCGGTCGGAAACCGGTTCAGGCAGGAAAGGTAGATTTCTTCGATGACCTTTTTGTCGTCCTTGTTGGCTTCAACAATCTTCGCGATCTTGCTATCCGGCTTGGCGATGGCATCGCTGATGGTCACGCCGTTAATCATGTTCAACGCGTGCGAAAGAGTTATGTTCGACGTCCGTTCACATTCACATGCCGACATCCGTTTGGGCCGGCCGAAGAGCGCCAGAAAATCGTCGCCTTGCACCTTGCCATCGGGCACTTCCACCGCTCGCATGCCTTGAGGCATGCCGTTGAAATTGGGTCGCACGCCGGTGGCCACCATCACGGCCTCGAACATTTGTTCGGCGCTCAAGCGGCGCGGCGAGGCATGGGAAAAATTGATTCGGTCGTCCTCATTCCACTTGTTGGCCACGATGGACAACTGATACGTGCGCGACATGCAAATGGTGCGCATGAGCTTCTTGGTATCAAATCCATCCCTGACGAACTGGTCTGTCAGCGCATCGAGGAGTTCCGGATTGCTCGGTGGATTGCTGGCCCGGATATCGTCCACCGGATCGATAATGCCCCGGCCTAAGAAATAGCTCCAGACCCGATTGGCCATTGACCTGGCAAAGAGCGGGTTTTCTTTGGAAGTCAGCCAATCAACAAAGGGTTCGCGACGATCTTCTTCGCTGGAAATTTCCTTGGCCGAACCAAAGGGCACCCGCGGTGCAACGGCCATGTCTGTCTTGGGGTGTTTCACTTCGCCGCCGGAGAAGCTCCGATAAATGATCTCTTCTCCGACCACGGGAGTGGCATCGCCGGTGTTGTTGCGGATGACCTCTTTGCCCAGGAATCCGCGTTTGATGGAAACCTGCGCGAAGTAAGCGCCAAACTGGTAATACTGGTTCTGGGTCCATTTCTCGAAAGGATGATCGTGGCACTTGTTGCAGTTGAAGCGCACGCCCAGGAAGGTCTGGCTGACGTCCTCCGTGATCTTGCCCGGTTCCCGCAGCACCCGGAAATAATTGACGGCAGGATTCTGAAAACAACTGCCCTCAGCCGTCAGAACCTCGCGGACCATCTTGTCGTAAGGCTTGTTTTCGGCGATGCAGCGTTCGATCCATTGGCGGAACGCCCAGACACCCTTTTGTCCAAGGTTTTCGCTGTTGCACTGAAGCAGGTCAGCCCATTTGTTCGCCCAGTACTTGACGTAATCCTTGCTGGCCAGCAATTCGCTCACGAGTTTCTCGCGCTTTTCCCTGTTGAAAGTCTCGTCTTTGAGGAAGGCTCGCACTGTGTCGACGGTGGGAGGCAAGCCGGTCAGGTCCAGATGAACGCGGCGAACAAACTCCGCATCGCTGCAAAGCTCCGAAGGCAGAATCCTCATCCGCTTCAGCTTCGTGTAAACATGTTTATCGATGAAATTGTATTCGGGCGCGTCGGCCCATTGAAAACCCGCGCGGTCGCCCATCACCGTCACCTGGCGAGCGGAATAGAGTCCCTCGTATCGGACCAGGATGGCAGCTTCGCCACGGCGAACGGCCTTGACCGATCCGTTTTTGACTTCGGCAACATCGGAATTGTTGCTTTCAAAGACCGCCTCACGCGTGACGTCGCGCCGGACGCCATCGGCATAATGGGCCACGACCAGCAGTTGCTGATTGCGGCCGGGCAAATCCATTTCGACTTCTGCGGGCAGGATCTCGATCTTGTTGGCGCGACCCGCTGTGGGGTCTTCGAATCTGGCCCCTTCGACGATCCACTGGCGCAGCAGTTGGTGTTCGCGTGAGCCGGGTTTTATGGCCTGGCGGCCTTCATGAGGAACCTCAGCCATCGGCTTGAGAAGCACCAGGCTGTCGTCCACATTCACGCGGTTGAAACGCCGACCGGAGAGATCATTGATCAATGCCTGGTAATCGAATTCCGGATCGTAACCGCGCAAGGAAAGCTTGAAGCCGTTTTTTCCCTTGGCCGATCCGTGGCAGGTTCCCGCATTGCAACCGGCTTTGCTCAGTAACGGTTCAATATCACGCACAAAGCGGACGGGAAGTATCGCGGCATCCTCAATCGTCACTGGAAGTTTGATTTGCCGGCCGGCGGCCGACACCAGGATCTCGGCGCTTCCCTTAGCCTTCGGACGAACGTAGCCTGAAGCATCGACCTCGACATTGGGCGATTGGACTGTAAAAGTGGCCTGGGCGGTCAGATCGATGAATGTGTCTGCATCGCTCTTTCCTAAAACCAGCACGCGGCGCTCATCGCGGCCATCTTTCAGCGTGAGGGAGGCCGGTTCCAGTTTCAGGGAATGAATGGCTGGCAGCGGAGGCGGCGTAACAACAGCCTCTTTGGAAGTGCCATAGCCTGCGGCCCAACCGGAGACAAACCCGCCCCAGATCGTGCCCAGCAAGCATGATTGAAAAGCAATACGACGACCGATCCGCATGAACTTTTGTTGTTTAACCACTAGCATTGACGTCGAAGCAGATACCCATATTGAAATAACCTTCGCCCCTGCTGGTCTGGCGATTACGGAGGTTACCCACCTTAACCAGGCCCTGCAAGGAGATTTCCGGGTCAGGATGCACCTCCAAATCTATGGCGATTGCCAAAAATAATTTCCGACCAAACCAGGAGCCAAGGCTGCTGCGCCTCACAGAGGCGCGCTCCGGGAGCGCGGGTCTGCGACCCGCAGCATGTCCAATAGGTTGCCAGTCGGAAATAAATTCTGGCAACCGCTCTAACCAAAGGGATTTGAAATACGGAGAAGCCGACTCTGGACGAAGCACCGAGATCCAAACCCCAAGCACCAAGAGAAACTCCAAGCTCCAACTCCCAGGCGCGCGCTGCGCTCAGGACTGGTCGCTACGCGACCGCCGAATCATCATCATCAGATTCTTCAGGCGACACGCCCGAGTCCTGTGGGGGATTCTGGATTCGCGCCAGCACTTCCGCTGCTGTGGTTCGTACCCGGTACTCACTGTCGTTCAGTGCGGCCTCCAGCCGGGGGATCGCATTTTCGGCGGCCTCGGATCTGATCCAGCCCGGGTCAATATCATCCAGGGCATTGGCTGCAGCCATGCGCACGGACATATCCGCGTCGCACAGAATGGTTACGAGGGGTTCGAGCGCTCGTGGGTCCTTGAGCCGGCCCAGGGCCTGTGCTGCCATTCGTCTCACGTCGCTGTCCGAATCGCTGAGCGCTTGCAGAAGCGGAGTGACGACGTCGGGGCTTCTGGTTCTGCCCAATGCTTGCGCTGCGGCGGTGCGGACCTCCCAACTGGTGTCTTGCAGGAGCGCCACGAATTGTTCGATGAATTCTGCCCGACCGAGTTTGCCTAGAATTTCCGTAGCGGCCAGTCGCACGTGAAAATCGGGGTCCGCAGTGGCGTTGAACAGCGGCTCCAACACTTCCTCATCGCCCACTTTGGCCAGCGAATGGACGGCGGCGACGCGCACACTGGCATCGGGATCGCGAAGGGCATTGATCAGCCGTTTCACCGCGAGAGGATCGCGGATCTCGCCCAGTGCTTCTGCCGCTGCCTGACGCCGCGAAGCAGCATCATCGGTCAGCGCCGCGAGCAACGGATTCAACGCCGCCGCTCCTTCGCGCGCTGCTGTTTTGAGATCGCCACAAGCCACCGCGTAAAGGGCGCGGCCTTCGGAATCGATGGGACGCCAGCCGAGGTCTCTGAGCGCGACGGCAGCTTCTTTGCGCACGGAGCTATCTGGATCTTTCAGTCCCCAAACCAGAGAATCAATTGCATAACGGTCACCAATTTGGCCAAGAGCCTTCGCCGCCTGCCCCCGGACGCCTACGTCCGAGTCTCGCATCGCGTCCACGAGCACGGGAATGGCTTGGGCCTCCCGCAATATCCCCAGTCCTTTGGCCGCCGCCAATCGCACGGAGGCAACTTCGTCCTGAAGCGCAGCGGCAAGAGCATCCACGGCTGAGGTGTTTCCAGGGACGGCTAGAGCTTCGACCGCCCCCACCCGCCGCTGTGGGTTTTTTGATTTAAGTTGCTGTCGTTGCAACCAATTCGTGACTCTCATAACTTCACGTCTTCTGTCCGTTCAGCAGTAAATCAGAGCAAACTCTGAACCAATGCAGGGTTCTGCTCCGCGAGAAGTTCTCCTAATTCGCGAGGTCCGGCCCAATGACTGCAAACGGTCCGCGGAAACGGACCTGGACCGCTCATTTCGATGCACCGCGTCCAGGCAAACCACGGAATCATGGTCCGGGTGTCGAGGGCCTGTTACCCAGACCGACCGGAGTGCGCCCGTCCTCGGGCGCAGCAGCCTCCATCCGCTTAAAACGCTCCATAATTCACGAGTGCGCCGCGTGCTTTTTTACATTCTGCGCCCGAGGACGGGCGCACTCCGGGGGGTTTGGGGAACACGCCCTCGAGATGCGCACCGTTCGAGCACCGTTCGATGGGCGCCCCATTGAAGGCTTGCCGAGGATTTTCCAGGGTGTCATGGTTAGTCAGGTATACCTGCTTAGAAAAGGCCCAAGCCTATGCTGAAAGTATCTGGAAAAGGTTCAATTACGACTTGTGACGGAATTACCCGCCGGGACTTTCTGCAAGTTGGCGCCCTGGGTGCCATTGGCTTGACCCTGTCCAAATACGCGGCCCTTCAGGCCATGGGGTCTGTCACCAAAGGCAATGACGAAAAGGCCGTCATCATGATCTTCAACCTGGGAGCGCCCAGCCAATTGGACACATGGGACATGAAACCCAACGCGCCATCGGAAATTCGCGGACCGTTCAAACCCATCAAAACCAATAATCCCGATATTCAAATCTCCGAGATTTTTCCACTGCACGCCAGGCTGGCGGACAAATTCTCCCTTGTTCGCACGTGCTACCACACGGCCGCCGCCGTCCACGATACAGGACATCAAATGCTGCAGACGGGCCGGCTTTTTACCGGCGGCATCAACACGCCGCACGCAGGCTGTGCGCTGGAGTTTTTGAAGGGCCGCAAAAATGAACTCCCCGCGCACGTCATTCTTCCCGAGCCGATGGGACCTACCGGTGGCAATATGCCACACGGACAAGACGCCGGTTTTCTGGGCAAGGCTTACGATCCATTTGTGTTGAATGCCGATCCATCAAAGAAAGATTTCAAAGTGCCGGACCTCCTGCCGCCAACGGAGATTGGGGAGGCGCGTTTGGAGCGCCGCCGCGAGCTTCGCCAAATCGTGGACAACACCGTCAAAAGCTTTGAAGCCAGTCCGACCGCGCAACTCATGGATTCGAGTTTCTCCTCTGCTTACCGCCTGATGACAAGCGCCAAGGCGCGCGAGGCGTTCGACCTGACGAAGGAGCCGGAGAAAGTCCGCGAACGCTACGGCCTGACTCGCTTCGGGCAATGCTGTCTCCTGGCCCGGCGCCTGGTCGAGGCGGGTGTGCGCTTCGTTACCATCAACACGTTCATCACCGTCTTCGATGAGATCACCTGGGACATTCACGGCTCGAAGCCGTTCACCTCCATCGCCGGCATGAAGGACATCGTCGCGCCCATGTACGATCAAGGCTATAGCGCGTTGCTCGAGGATTTGTTTCAGCGGGGCCTGCTGGGCAACACACTGGTTTGCAACCTGGCCGAGTTTGGCCGCACGCCGAAAATCAATCCCGCTGGCGGACGCGATCACTGGCCGCAATGCTGGACCATCTACTTTGCCGGTGGCGGTGTGAAGGGCGGGCGGGTGGTGGGTAAGAGTGATGAGATTGGAGCATATCCCGTAGAACGCCCAGTGAAGCCTGCCGAGGTGGTGGCGACGATTTTCCACAGCCTGGGCCTCGATCTTGAGGGCCACCTGCCCGGTCCAAACACGCGGCCCTTTCCGCTCGTGGACTACGGAACACAGCCCATCAAAGAGTTGTTTTAAGGTTCGTAAAGCAAATTGTGAGACTTGCAGCTTTTGTTTCGGCATCATTGATCCTCCAAGGGATAGCCGGGGTGCCTGTCCGCGGCCACAATTCCCTGGCCCTTCTGCCATCCAGGTTCAAGCTGAGCGGGCCGCACGCTCGCCAGCAGGTCCTGGTGGAACAGGTCCGGGACAAACAATTCACCGCCCAACTGACGAATGACTTCGTTCTCACATCCACGGACACCAATATTGTCAAAATCGAGGGGGATGTCGCCCTGCCGCTAAAGAACGGAATGGCGACCATCACCGCCAAGGCCGGTAACGACGTTGCAACCGCCGAAGTAACTGTGGTGGGCATGGATCGCCCCATCGAATGGAGCTTCCGCAATCACGTCCAGCCAGTGTTGGCCAAGGCCGGCTGCAGTTCCGGCGCCTGTCACGGCGCGGCCGCCGGGCAAAATGGGTTTAGACTTTCCCTGCGCGGCTATGATGACCAAGGCGATTATCTCGCACTCACGCGCCATGCCTTGGGGCGCCGCATAATTCCCAGTGACCCGGGTCGCAGTCTGATGCTTCTCAAACCCACGGGCGCAGTCCCTCACAAAGGGGGAAAAAAGTTCGATGCCGATTCCGTTGAATATCGCGTCTTATCCGAGTGGATTGCCGCTGGAACACCGGGCCCAAAGACAGAGGACGCACGTATCGAGCGCATCGAGATTCTGCCCGAACACGTCATTCTCAAACCCGACGCCAGCCAACAGTTGATCGTGCGCGCCTATTTCAGCGACGGCCACACGGAGGACGTCACCCGCTGGGTCAAATATTCCGCCGCCAATGCTTCGGTTGCCACCGTGGACGACAATGGCAAGGCGCAGGTGGTCGGCAACGGCGCAGGCGCGATCACCGCGTGGTACTTGAGCCGCATTGCCATTGCCACTGTGACGGTGCCTTATACGAATTCAGTGCCGGGCGAAGTTTTCGCCAACGCGCCTCGCCGCAATTTCATTGACGAGTTGGTCACCGAAAAATTGCAAAGCCTCAACCTCCCGCCCTCACCACGCTCCACGGACCAGGAATTCATCCGCCGTGCGTTCCTCGACACGATGGGCACTTTGCCGACGGCGGAGGAGACACGCGCCTTTCTTTCCAACAAATCGCCAAACAAACGCGATGAACTGATCGAATCGCTCTTGAGCCGGCCGGAGTTCGTAGATTACTGGACTTACAAATGGTCCGACCTGCTGCTGGTCCAGAGCAAAAAGCTGAAAGTGGCCGCGATGTGGTCCTATTACAACTGGATCCGCAACAACGTGGCTGCCAACACGCCCTGGGACAACATGGTTCGCAACCTGATCACCGCCCAGGGCAGCACCCTTGAAAATGGCGCGGGCAATTTCTTTGTCTTGCACGAAGACCCGCGTCTGATGGCCGAGACGACCTCGCAAGCTTTCCTGGGCATGTCGGTCAACTGCGCCAAGTGCCATAACCATCCCATGGAGAAGTGGACCAACGACGAATATTATCAGTTTGCCAATCTCTTCGCTCGCGTGCGCGCCAAGACCGGTCAGAATGACGGCGACCACATTATCTTCGCCGCCGCCAGCGGCGATCTCGCGCAACCGTTGCGCGGCAAACCGCAGCCGCCACGGCCGCTGGAAGGCAAAGCCCTCCCGACGGACTCGCCGGAAGATCGCCGCATTGCGCTGGCCGACTGGCTGGTCTCGCCGGACAACCCTTACTTCAGCCGCGCCATCGTCAATCGCGTGTGGGCCAATTTTTATGGCGTCGGCCTGGTGGAAGCCGTGGATGATTTGCGCATCACCAATCCCGCCAGCAACGAAAAACTGCTGGCCGCGACAGCGAAATATCTCGCCGACCAAAAGTTTGATCTGAAGGCCCTCATGCGGGCCATCCTCCAATCCGAAACCTATCAACGCAGCAGCCGGCCCTTGCCGGAAAATGCCGCTGACACGCGCTTTTACTCGCGCTATTATCCCAGGCGTCTGATGGCGGAGGTGCTGCTGGATGCCTTCTCGCAAGTGAGCGGTGTGCCAACGGAATTTCAGACGGACCTCCGCAACGAGAATCGTGGTCTCGGTGACAAATATCCCCTGGGCATTCGTGCCCTCCAGCTTCCCGACACGAAGATCGCCTCCTATTTCCTCAAGACCTTTGGCCGGCCGGATCGCGAGAAGACCTGCGAATGCGAACGGACGGCCGAACCGAGCGTGACCCAGGTGCTGCACATTGCCAACGGTGACACCATCAACCAAAAACTCGCTGCTAAAGGAAACCGCATCGAAAAGCTTCTCACCGACAACACACAACCGGACAAGATCATCGAAGAGGCTTACCTGAGCTCACTTTCGCGTTATCCAACCGACGGGGAAAAAGACAGACTGTTGAAAGTGCTGAATGAGGCCGCTGAGAATGAGAAACGGACTGTCGTGGAAGACCTGTTCTGGGCGACTCTCAGCAGCAAGGAATTTTTGTTCAATCATTGAATTCGAGGCGCGATGAACCACGAAGACACAACGGCGGAGCGCGGCCATCCTGACCGCAGGGACGCACGAGTACCGCGCGCTGCCAATACGTCGCAAACCCGCGGGAAATCGGAGGCTGCTGCGGCCAGGCTGGCCGCGCCCCGTTCACTTCGGAGAAATCTTTGCGGCTCGCAACGGTTTTGGCAGGTCCCGATCCAAAGAACAGAAAGTTCTCTGATCACGGCACGCTGGGGAGCGCTGGCTCTTTGTGTCTTTGTGTCTTTGTGGTCTCCGTTCTCCTCCCAGACTGCGGAATTGACTTCGACGCATGACTATTCCGCAGTGGACCTGCTTTTCATCCGACACTGCCTTGATTGCCACGCCACGCAGGATCCCGAAGGCAAACTCGTCATGGAGAGCTTTGACGACCTGATGAAGGGCGGAGAGAGTGGCCCTGTCATCGTCCCCGGCAGGAGCGCCGAGAGCCTTTTGATCAAAATGATCGAGGGAAAGATCGAGAAGGAGGGTAAAAAAAAGATCATGCCGCCCGGCAAACGGAAAAAACTGGAGGCGGAGGAAATCTCACTCGTCAAGAGCTGGATAGATGCCGGAGCCAAACCACCGGCCGTCGCCAAACCGAAGGAATTGGTGGTGCCGAAAATCATCCCGCGCGGGTCCCCGCGCAACGCCATCAATGCCCTCGCTCACTCCAGCAGTAAAAAGCTCATTGCGGTGGCGCGCTACGGCGTCGTGGAATTGTTGTCCGCTGATACGCGTGCCCGAGTGCGAAGCGTGGAGGGACATCGGGGCAACGTAAATGCGCTCGCTTTTTCCCCGGATCGCAAGCACCTCTTCGCGGCCGCAGGCGAGGCGGGCCTTTTTGGCGAGGTGCGACAATGGGACGTGGCCGGCGGCAACTTGATTCGCGTCTTCGAAGGGCACAAGGATGCTTTGTATTCCGTGGCCGTGTCGCCCGATGGCAAAACGCTGGCCACGGGCAGCTACGATCAGAAGATCAAGCTTTGGAACATCGAAACCGGCGCAGAAATTAAGACCCTTTCCGGCCACAACGGATGCGTGTTCGATTTGGCATTTCGTCCGGATGGAACGCTTCTGGCCAGCGCCAGCGCCGATCGCACGGTCAAATTATGGGACGTGGCCACTGGCCAGCGCCGCGACACGCTCTCGCAATCGCTCAAGGAACTTTACACCGTCGCCTTCAGTCCGGACGGCAAACGCCTCGCGGGGGGCGGCGTGGATAATCGTATCCGTGTCTGGGAAATCAGCGACACCGCTGCGGAGACGACCAATCCGCTGCGGGAATCGCGCTTTGCACACGAAGGAGCGATTCTGAACATCGTCTATTCCAGCGACGGCAAAACGCTTCTTTCCTCCGCCGACGATCGCACGGTCAAGCTCTGGGACGCCGCTGAGATTAAAGAGCGGTTGCTGTTGGAGAAACAGCCTGATTGGGCGCCGGCCCTTGCTTTTACTTCCGACAACAAGGCTGTGCTCGTGGGACGCCTCGATGGGACACTGGAGTTTTACGACGCGACCTCTGGAAAAATCGTTCCGCCGCCCAGACCTGAACTGGCGCGCATCGATCCACGTGGCATCCAGCGCGGCGTGGAAACAAGGCTGAAGCTCGTGGGCTCAAACCTTGCCACTCTGACCAACCTGAAACTGCATCACTCGAAACTGAGCGGAGAGCTTCTGAGTGAGCTTGAGCCAGAAGCCGGGCAAACGTGGGCCAAAATCCTTGCGGCCTCAGACCTGGCTCGCGGGTCATACGAGATCTCGGTGGAAGGTCCCGGCGGCGAAAGCGGCAAACTCAACCTGTATGTGGACGATCTGCCTCAAGTGCTCGACACCAAATCAAACGCAGAGACGAATCTAGTGGTGACATTGCCCGTGAACATCTGGGGCGCGCTCGATCCGGCGGGTGATTCGGACGCCTTCGCGTTCGAGGCTCGGGCCGGGCAGACCATCCTGTTCGACCTGGCGGCGAAGAGTCTCGATTCCAAAGCCAACGGTGTTCTGACCCTCAGCGATGCAACCGGCAAAGTGCTGGCGAGCAACAATGACTTTGACGGCGCCGACCCGATGCTGGCTTACACCTTTGCCATCGACGGGCGCTACACCATCCGGGTTCACGAGTTGATGCTGCGCGGCTCGGTCGATCACTTTTATCGGCTGTCGGTCGGAGCCTTTCCTTATGTTACCGGCAGGTTTCCTTTGAGCGTGGCGGCCAACACTGAAGCGGACGTGGAATTAATCGGATTCAATCTTCCTTCGGAGCGTACCGTAAGAATCAAAGCCGCGAAGCCCGGTGAAACCACTTTGCCAGTTGACTCGGAGAAGTTCAGGAGCCGGAAGACCTTCCAGGTAATCGTGGCCGAAGGATCTGAAGTGGTCGAGGCCGAGCCGAACGACCGGCCTGCCGAAGCCACAAAAGTCAATGCGCCTGGCGCTGTCGGGGGAAGAATCTTTTCCACGCACAACGCGTCCGATGTGGATTTGTTCCGATTCGAAGCCAAAGCCGGCCAGACTTGGGTGATCGAAACCAGCGCCGCCCAACGCGGTTCTCCCGTTGACACCAAGATAGAAGTGCTCCACGCCGGCGGTCAGCCGGTCGAGCGGCTGTTGCTTCAGGCCGTTCGGGATTCGGCCGTCACGTTTCGTGGCATTGATTCGACGACCGCCGATTGTCGGGTCGAGAATTGGGAGGAAATGGAACTGAACGAGTTGCTTTATCTGCAAGGTGAAGTTGTAAAATTGTTCCGCGCACCGCAGGGTCCCGACTCAGGCTTTTTGTTTTATACCATCAATGGGAAACGCCGCTCCTATTTCGATAGCAGTCCGACCGCGCATGCTTTGGATGAGCCGTGTTACGTCGTCGAGCCGCATCCACCCGGCGCCAAACTCGCCGCCACGGGTTTGCCCATCTTCACGCTCTACTACGCAAACGACGATGATGGCGAACGCAAACTCGGCGCTGATTCCAAACTGCTTTTCGCCGCGCCCGCAGATGGTCCCTATCTCGTGCGCGTGACGGATACGCGGGGGCAAAGCGGCGAGCGCTTTGCGTATCGTCTCGTGATTCGTGAAGCCAGGCCGGATTTTGAGGTGACACTCGAAGGCGCCAATCCAACGGTGAATGCAGGCAGCGGACAGGCTTTTTCCGTCAAAGCAGACCGCATCGATGGTTTCGATGGCGAAATCAAAGTGGATATCACCGGTCTGCCGGACGGCTTTGCCGCCTCAACGCCGCTGGTCATTCAAGCGGGCCACACTGAAGCCAAAGGTGTCATCCACGCCGCGCTGGACGCTCCCAAACCCGAAGCCACCAATGCCACCATGTCGAAAGTAACCGCCACCGGGACGTTGAGCGGTAAACTGGTCACCAAGGAAGTGAATAACCTGGGCGCCATCAAGCTGGGTGATAAACCAAAGCTGTTTGTGTTTCTGGAGCCATACAGCGAGTCCGCCTCGAACAACACGAACATTCCCAACAAAACGTTGGAGCTGACCATCGCGCCTAACCAAACGATTCCTGCCAGGCTGCGAGTCGAGCGCAACGGCCATGAGGACCTGATCACGTTTACGGTCGAAAACCTGCCGCACGGCGTCATTGTCGATAACATCGGCCTCAACGGCGTGCTCATCCCCAAAGGCGACAACGAGCGTCAGATTTTTTTAACCGCCGCCAAATGGGTGCCGGAGACGGACCGTCTGTGCTATGCGTTGGAAAACCAGGCCGGAAAACAAACCTCGGCGCCTCTGATGGTGCATGTGCGCAAGCCAGGTTCCAAAGGCACCGCCAGCGCGAAATAAGCCGTCTGGCCGGATTGCGGAAACAATGGGAAATCTGAATTTATGCTGAACCATCTGCATCTGGTTTGCCTCATCGCCTTGACGCCGCTTGGAACCACCGCCGCAGAACAAAGCCCGCTCAAAGCGCTCTTTCTTACCGGCGGTGGCTATCACGATTACCAACGGCTCGTGCCTCACCTGACCAGCAACTTGAGCCAGAGCGTGGCCGTGACGTTTGACGTCAAATTCGAACTCGACGCGCTCAAAGATCCGGCCTTCGCTGAAAAGTACGATGTGATCGTTTACAACCTGTGCTTCGATGAGGCCGACGGCGCTTTGCTCGATAATGCCATCAACGCAACCCGTCAGGGCAAGCCTGCCGTGATGATCCATTGCGCCGTGCATGCCTTTCGCCGCTCCATTCGCGTGCGCGAGTGGGAGAATTGCTGCGGTATGAGATCCAAGGTGCATGATCCGTATCAGCCTTTCACAACCCGCAAGCTCGACACGAACCATGCGGTTCTGAAGCGCTGGCCTGACGAATGGAAAACCCTCGGCGACGAACTGTACCAAACCATTGAGTTTCTGCCCGGCTCCTATCCCCTGTTGAAGGCGAAAAGCCCGAAAGACGGACGCGAACACATCGTTTCCTGGACGAGCACTTGCGGCAAAGGCCGCGTCTTTGCGACCACACTCGGCCACGATTTCAAAACGGCTGCCGACCCTCACTACCTTCGTTTGCTCGCTGACGGATTGCTTTGGGCTTGCCAAAAACTGGACAGCGATGGCAGAGCGCCGCCGGGCTATCGGAAGTAACAACGCCTTTCTGAACCCGTCAGCCCCTGACCTGCCGTTCGGCACCCTCTCCCCCGGTGCGGGAGAGGGCCCGGGTGCACTGCCATTGAATTATCGCGATTGCCGTAAATCATTTCCGAGCAGGAAGCAGAACCCCCTCACCCCATCCCTCTCCCCCAGTGGGGGAGAGGGTGCCCGAAGGGCGGGTGAGGGGTGCATTGTAAGCCTAAGCGGAAATGACTTTTGGCAGATGCGAGAGCGGTTGCCGGAATTCAGTTCCGACTGGCAACCTATTGGACATGCTGCGGGTCGCAGACCCGCGCTCCCGGAGCGCGCCTCTGTGAGGCGCAGCAGCTTTGGCTCCTGGTTTCGTCGGAAATTATTTTTGGCAATCGCTATATAAGCGGATCGGAAGGTTTCGTACTCCTCCTCATACTCTTACTTCTTACTCCTGCTCTTAATCGCGCCGGAAGAGGTTCGGAATTTTTGGGCGCTGTGCTTGAAACGCGGAGCGCGCGAAGATTTCCGCAAAGGACGCAAGGGAAGAGACCTTCGACGCCGACCGGCAACGTCCGGTGTTGGGCGGGCGTTCGAGCTGGGAAGATTCGGTAGAAGCGGGGTCGTTGGCCGCATCAATCCGTCCGCGATGTCCAGCGCCAGTTCGCCATAGTGAAGGGCCTGGCATAGATAGAGCCAGAAGGCATTCAGAATGGCCGAAGCCACCATCAGGTTCGTGAAAAGGATTTGAGGAACAGAAGCAATCAGTTCCGTGCAACTTTTTTTCCCAGGCAGGCGGTCGGCCGGCTTCTGAATTTCAGGATGATTTCGAGTAAGCGCCGGCGTCACATCCTTGCCAGCGCGACGCAGATAGATTTGCACGTTGCCGTAAGTTCCCCGCAGCATTCGGCCGGAGGCGTCCTTGCCGACGCCATCATTGCCTCCGGAAATCAGGCAGACGTCTTCAAGCGCCTTGGCACAGTAATCACTCACCAGTTTGCGGGTCGCATGGTTGTCAACGGTCAGAAGCACAATATCGCCATTGTGAATGAGCCGCTTGATATTCCTGGGCGAGACATATTCGTCAATCGCCATCAGCGAAAGGCGTGAATCCGTGAAGCGCGGGAAAAGTTCCGCGCGGATTACTTCGGCCTTGTTCCCGTGTCTGCCAAAGAACATACGGGTGGCATTGGACGCTTCAAATTCGTCGCCATCGATCAGGACGAAGCGAACGTTGCCGTCCAATGAGGCACAGTAAATCGCGCCGTAACGCGCTACAATTCCGCCCACACCCCCGGCGCCAATTAATTTGATCGAAAGATCCGAACGCAAGGCAGGCTTCAAAACCTGATCGCGCGGCAGGCCAGGGCTACTCATGGTTTCTCCTGTTGGTTGGGGTTTCATCCTGCGACGGCGGGTGTTTGCTGGTCGCTGGCGTGGAATTGCCGCCATTGGTCTGACAACTCTGAGCAGGTTGGCTGCATTGGGACTCGCTCCTTAATGCGTCTGGCGCGCAACCCTCTTCGGAATGTTCTTTTGCATGGCCACTGGACTCGCAGTCAGAAGATCGCGTGGAACTGCTCCACGATTTGACCGTCAGTTTGTCAATCCATTCCTGCGGCACTTCGTGTTCGCGGCGGCGCCGGTAACCAGCCAGGACTGCATCCAAATGATTTACCTTGAATCGAACACCATCGGCGGTCACTTCTACATGCGTGTCGGGGGGCTCTTCATGCAGACGGCCCAGGACGATGTGTATTCCGGGGCGGTGCAGCTCATCCTCCCGATCCGTGGCTGAGGAGTAGGCAGGTCCATACACATGGCTGTGGATATCGCCGATGAGCATCAGGTTTGGCGGCAGATCAGGAATTTCATACTGGACATCGATCGGGAACGGTTCGCCGTGCCAGTTCTCACCTACGGTGCCGCACTGCGCCGGCACGATTGGCAGAACGGTTTTTGTGTTCCGGTCCCAGGCCAGCAGCAGCGCGGCCTCCGAGGCGTAACGGCGGGCAATGATGGAGAAAAAGCCAGCCACACGTTCAAGCAAGCGTTGCGGCACTTTGGGATAGTTCAGTTTGATGAATGCCTTGTGCTTTGCCAGCTCGGTCGGCCAGCAATCCGCGACCACACTGCTTTGAAAAAACGGATGATTGCGGCAAAGGAACAGCCCATCTGCCGTGAGCATATAAAAGGCTTTTTCGTCCGTCGGCCAGGGAGTGTCCTCGTCGGTTTTCAGGTAAACCGGTGTCAGCAGCTTATGGTCAGAAAGTCTCATATTGATGTGGCCGGGAGGGTTTGATTGGGTTTGTTTTGGTTGAAGATCACCCGAGCCAGGTCAGCCGCCGAGGTATAAGTGACTTGGGGGATTCGCAGGTTCTTGAAGATCCGTTCCGCGACCCGTTCTATGGTGTGGCCGGTCTTAAGCCACGGCACATCCAGCACGAACAGAGGATTCTCTTTTGAAGCCGCCTGCCAATTCTCAACCGTGCTGATCCGCGGATCGATGCCACGCGATTCGGTGAACCAACTCGACGACTCATGATTTTCGCTGCTATAGTTGAACCCGGTCTCTACCAAGCACTTACGCAGCGATTCGAAGCCTGCGCACAGACGCCGGTTTGTATCGGATTCGTGGTCGAAGGAGGCGCGATTAAGATGCTGGGTGCAAATCCAGGACAAGGGATGCCCCTCTTGAGGATTGAACTTTGAGCAGTTCAACAGCGCGGGAAATAGCAGTTCGTCCTTCTCCAGATTCTTCAGCGGGGCAACTCGAAAGAAGCATTCGTTGGCGGAACTCAACGTCAACCGGCCGCCCTCGCCGGGAGCAAACACGGCCAGCACCACCAGATACGGCAGAGCGATTTGAACGGTCCGATATTTTGTTCCGTTGCCAAACTTGACGGGTGAATCATTGGTAATCCATCGAAAGCTGTAAACACGCGGGGGACTTTCATAGATCCAAATCATAGCTCGACCACCGGGAATGACCGTCCTGACCCCTGCCGGAAAAAGCACGCCACAGCCGTCCATGCGGCGAGGAGCGACTTGCGCGAGCAGGTCGGCCAGCGGCATTTTGCCTGTTTTGCCTTCGGGCGAAACGGCTTGGACCTCGGTGCCTTGGATCATGATAGACGCCATATGTTTGTCCTTTCGTCGTCGGCGGGTGGCCGCTGGAAAACGCAGAATCCGGAGTTGCATTTTGAATGAAGCACCAAGTGGCGGCAGCCAGGATAGCCGCCGCCACGGATTTGCGCCTTCAGTGGCGGCCCTTCTCGCCTACCTTGTGCGCAAAGGCGAGCATCTGGCCGGGGCGAACCACCGTGTCGTCGCCCGCGTCAGCGCCGTTGAGCGTCGCCTCGCCGCGTGGATCGATATCGAATCGATCGCGGAACCGCGCGCGGATCTCGCCCACCGTGCGTCCAGCAATGGGCAACTGTTCTTCATATGGCCCGCTGGCGACAGTCGCCAGCGTGTCGGTTTCCTCATCAACGGCGAAGATGCTGCTGCCGCCGCCGCCGCCGAAGAAGGAGTGTTGTTCATGACTCGGTCTGTTGATTTCTCTCATGGTCTTTCCTTTGTTGGTTGTTTAGCTGCGTTGAAACTCCTGCGGTTGAAGCGCGGGTTGCGGGAGGCGCCGCAGGTTTGCCACGCGCACACCATCGGGCAGATCGACGTAGTGCGACGCGTTGAACTCACTGAGCAAATCGACCGTGCTGCGGATTTGCTCGTCGAAGGCGCGGATCAGCAATTCGAGGCTCACGCCGGGACGGTCCGTGCCCCGCGCTTCCGCCTTGGAAGCCTCGTTGGCGGCCTGCTGCACGGCGCGATCCACCAGCGCCCCAGTGAGAAAATCGCGGCGATATTTTGTCACCGGCGTGGTGGAACCGGCGTAGGTCAATTCCACCAAACCATGGTCCGCGCCGTTCGGACTGAACAGCCACGCGGCGAGGTCGCTGACAACTTTAAGGCGAACCTGCTCTTGTGTGCAGCCGTTGTTCGAGACCACCGGCAGCCGGGCAATGTGCTTTTGAAGCACCGCCAGGAACGCCTTGCGTTTGAGCCGCCCGAATTGTTCGATGGTGCCACCGGCGCGTCGCAAAAAAGCGCGGTCCACCTGCTGGGCTTCATTGGTGGTGGCGACATAGACAATCAGTTTGTCTTTGAGTTCCGGGCGTGTCGGGTCAAAACGCTCCAAGGCTGTGTTGAGGATTCGATCGTGAATGGGTTCATGCCCCCTCGCTTTCGCAAGGGCATCAATTTCCTCCATGATGACCAAGAGTGGAAGTTTATGGAGTCTTCCGTCGGGCGCCGTGAACGGTTCATCCGCCAATTGCTCGACCTCGGTAAAGAAGCGGTCCAGATTCTTATCGCTCTCGCCAAGCCACATGGAGAGGATCTGGCTGAGGCGAAGACGGAACACGCGCGGAGGCAATTGCTCCATCGGCACGCCGGTGACTTCGCTCATGATTTCGTACATGCGCCGCCAAACGGCCTGCACAGCCAAACTTTTTCCGGCACCACTGGCACCCGTCAAAAGCCGCATGACGGATTTACGCAATGCGTAACGTCTTCGAATTTCGGGCCTTGTCATCTCCAGGCGAATCAGGTCCGAGAGTTCCTCAATAATCTTTGGCGGGTCACCAATGTCTTTTTCGGGCGTTACGTTTGGCACCGGCTCCCTGACCAAAAACTTGTAGTGGGAAAGCCCATCTTCGCGAGGCAGCGCGTCAAAGGCGAAGTATTGCCGCGCATTGACCACTACGGGCGTGCCGGGTCCGGCCTGACCGTCGTTGAGCTTATCCATGAGCGTCTGCGAAGCCAGGAACACACAGCGTTCGTTGCCGCGGAAGGTCACCGTGATGTGGCGGTTGTCCACGCGACGTTCCAATTGGGCCTCTTCTCCGACTTTGATGCCACTGGGCGCGCGATAGAGCAGGGCGCGTCCCTTGCCTTCGAGGACGACGCGATCTCCCTGGCGGAGGCTCTCGGCCAGTTTCTCGTCGGGGACCACTGTGTAGGCCATCACCCCGTCATCCAACACGACCAACGCGTGTTTGGCGGGAGAACCGTTGGGCGACATCATCTCGATGAAGGTCGCGTGGCGCAACGGCCCTTCCAGCATTTGGCGGATGAGTTCGGAAAGTTGCCTGGATTTTTCGGCGTGAAGCGCTTCACCTTCCATGGCTGCGAGCCCCTCCAGCAAGGTCATGAGAATGAATTTGCCCTCCTCGCTGGGGTTGTTCACGACGCCTTTGAGCAATTCCAGTCGTTGTTCGATGGGCGTTGCTGGATCGATGAGCATCATCTGAATCGGGTTCGCTTTCTTATTCTTGGGCATAAGGCTCCTTTCTCTTGTTTTTTTGCCACAGAGGCACGGAGACACAGAGAACAATTCTACTTTCTTGTCCGAGTGCCAGTTCAGGCTTAGTCATTGGTTTTTTTCGGCATTTGGAATTTGTCATTCGCCATTTGTCTTCTCTGTGCCTCTGCATCTCTGTGGCTATCATCACGTCGGTTTCTGTTCCCACTCTGCCGGCTGGAAATCCGGGAGGATGAAAAATCCGCGCGCCTGCAAACGACCATCCTGCAGTCCGTAAAGGCCATTGATTCGGTCAGCGCGCGCGGACAGGCCGAAGATGTGACACAACTGCCAGGGTTGGCGGGCGAAGACGGCCCGGGTCCAGGTCTGGTCATCTGGCGACACGAATACGTTGGTCATATCGCAGGTCGGTCGCTTCAGGCAAAGGTCGCAAATCTTGCCGTCGTTCGGCACGAAGTTGTGGCCGTGACATTGGCCGAGTATACGTTCGGCGCGCTCGGGACAGGCCGCCTGTTTGGCGTTCATGACCCGCTGGATCCTCCCCCAACTGCGATTGCTGTATGAAAGCGCAAAGGTGGACTCTTCGGCTTCCATGACTTCGAGCACGTCGCTGACCACGCAGAAGAACTCGCCTGTCTCCGGGCACGAACACAACGGCCCCACCAACACGGCGCCGGTCTCGACCGGTGGATGTGCGCTGCTGCCCTTGCGGGCGCAGCGTTCGGCGCAGGCAAAGGCTTCAGCCGTATAGAAAAGCGGAAACACCGCGTCATCGAGCAGGTTGACCGCGGTCGCTTGTTTGAGCAAAGGACGGAGCGGTACGGTCAGGTAAGTGAGGGCAGGATTCTTAATGGCGATCGCAAACGATTCTGTCTCGGCGAAAGCGGGCACGAGCGGTTTTCGGTCAATCATGACTTCGTAAAGAACGGTGGGCTCGTCTTGCAGCCTGCCCGACTCTTTCAATTTTTGAATCGCGCGGCTGGCGACGGCGTTAAGGCTGCGGTTGGTGAATTCGCAGCGCGTGGGCTTGCCATTGGGCGGGATGACTTCGAGCGCAAATCCTGAGCATCGCGATGTCGAACCATCCGCCAGGTTCGGCACGAGGCGAATCGACACGTCCGAAAGAGCCACTGCGGGATGTCCTTTGCGAAGACAAGCATCCCGCCAGGCTTCGCTGAAAACGTCGGACAGGTCGGCCCGTGTCACAGGCTCCCGGACCAGGACGGGACCATGCGCTTCGGCCCGCACCACGATGCAGAGCGATTCGCCCGCCGTGGTGACGGATAAATCAGATGCTGAAGGGCTCATGACTTGCCTAGTTCCTGGGCGCATAAAACTCCCGGCAGATGCATTGGAAGTGCCAGTGAACGTGGCGGCGATAACGCAGCAGCACCAGCAAGTGGAGCAGCACGCGTCCCAGCGAGAATTGCGCGGCGAAGATCGCAAAACTGGTTCCGCGGCGAGGACCAGCGCACTGGCAACTCGTGCGCGCGGCAGGCGGGCGCAATGAAGCAAAGCCGGAGGTCGTCCTGGCGGGTTTGTCGCAGCAGGTCGCCTGGCTCGCTCTGAACCATCTGGCGCGGGCGGTTATTGGATTGGAGAATCGATTCATATGCCGGAGTTGAAACGCACTTGTTGGCTTCAGCAGGGACGGACCTCCTTGCGCCCGTCCCCGCCTCCACCAGTTCCTCACCGCATTCCCAAGTGGGATTTTGGTGTCAGTACCACGCGTGAGCCTGTTTCGATTTGATCGCCGATGGCGCGTGAATCATCCAGGTAGGCCGCCGTTTCATCGGACCTCAATGCCCAGGGGACGTTCTGCGGCAGTTCCATCCTGGCAGCCAGCGTTTTAGCCACGGCCCCGGCTGGAGCGGTTCGCTGGACGTCGGTCACCAGGGCGGTGTTCATTCCGGTCACGTCCACGACATCAAATTCGAAAGGTTCCTTTCGCGATGTGCCATTGGCGTGCGGGGCTTCTGCAGTCATCATGCTCATGTTTGTTCCTTTGGTTGGGTGGATGGAGGGATCGGCGAAATCTCCAGGGCCTGGGACTTAATGGTTGTGTCGGCCAGCAACTCCGCCGTTTCGACGAGGGCAAGGACGGCCCACCGTAACCCATCCAGGCCCGTCAAAAGCAAATGCTCGATGATGTGATGAGGCGCTCCGGTGAAGTTCAGTTCGGCAATTACCGGCGTTGCGTCTGTGTTGCGAGCGAATCCGAAACGCACCATGCGCCAGCCGTTCTGCGCCTCATGCAAAAGTTCCTCCAGCCAGCGCAACCGCGCTTGCGGCAAATCTGGTGGCAGCGTTTGAAGTATCGGAAAGCGCACCAGGCAGTGAGTTGGGTCCACGATCAATTCACCCTGGCGCACGAAAGCCCCGCACTGCACTGTCAGTTGGCCTTGTGGAATCCAGGATTCGACCAGTTGCCTCGATGGTGGCTGCCAGTCCTCCGCCACTTTCGTTTGGGCCGTTTCCAGCGCCCACGCCAGGCATGCGTCAAACGCGGGGGTTTGTTCTGCAACAGCGAACTCGTCGTGGTGCTCCAAGGAGAGGATGGTCAGCGGCAACTCAAAAACACGGCGTGGACAGGATCCGTCATCCACCCACTTCCACAAGGCCGGCGGGCTCGATGCCAGGTTGAGCGGGTATCGTGGCGGCTGCTCACTGTGCAGCTCCAGCGTGGCCCACTGCCCATCGATCTTGAAGAGAGTCCCATTGCAGCGGTAGGTAGCAGCCTCAGCGACGAAGCCGAATCGACGGAGGACGTCCTGCCATTGGCCAGATATGTTGTCAGGCGCGGTTGTGTTCATTTCGCCTCCTCCGCTGGAATAACGAATGGCTCTCGCGTGAGGGGAACCAGGTCGGTTCGTCGCTGGAAAAACTGTGCCGCCGCCGGATTGAGCACACCGCCGGAATCAAACATATCCAGCGAGATGGCCTGCAACGAAAGAGCAAGAAACGATTGCACCAGGAGCTCTGTGGCGGGCACATTTGCAGGCAGCTTAGGCCCTAAACAAAGCGGCTGGCGCGGGTCAAAGGCCACATTGCTGTGCCAGACAAAGGGCGGCCAAAGAATGTTGATAAACGAGTAACCGGGCTGCGGTGTGAAGATCGCCTCGCGGCGGTAGGTCAGCCCCAACCGCGCGTGCGTTGCGATCTGAACCGGCTGATGGGGATTCGGGAGGCACGGAACCGGGACTTTCATGGTCAGCGACACGCGCATCGCATCGGAAAGATCGATCCACTCGCACTGCAACCGATCTGAAATCTGACCCAGAGCGAGGACGTTATGTGCTTCACACAGTAGTCGATTGGCAAATTCCACAGGCCCTCGGCACGTGGCGGCGGCGAAGTCCATGAGCCTCTGGTTCTGGGCGTTCAAGCTCACGTCAGCCAATGCAGAAAGACTCACACGCGGGCTGGTGGATGGGGATGTCGCCATGGGCATCAGGATTCCTTTCCCTCATTCGGATTTCTGAACAACGCTGCCTGGCCGTCGTGGCGCACGAGCACCCAGCGCACGAAACCCACCTCGCGCAATGGGCGTTCCATCCATTGGCCGAGCAGTTGGGCCGGAACGCTGTGATGCGTGAAGAACGGCTGGGCGTGAAGCTCTGCGCCGCAGGTTGCGCAACGGCCGAGCGCTGGCTGGCTCATGCTCACGAACCGCTGCACAGGCGCAGGCTGCGCGCACGCGCACGCGCCAAACTCGACCCACTCGAAATCGGCAAGAGTGAACGTGGCCGAAGAACGACTGAAACCCGTCACAGCAAGGAGGCAGCTTGGGGAGCATTCTCCCAGGGGACGCGGCAGGGGCATTTGCGTGAACAACGTATGATCACAACAGCAATGCGCGCGGCGCACCAACCGTGAAGTCACTATCAAGTTTCGGTAGCCACAGAATTCAATCATCGTGTCGAGCACCGGTTCGCCCAAACCCAGGGCAAAGCGAAGGAGCTGGTTCATTCCCAGGTCTGCGCCGGTCGCACACGTGAAACTTGCGGCTCGGGTGGGCTGCTCGGAAATCGTCCGCGCGGGTTCGGCTGGCCTGAAACCGTCGCAGGAGAATTCGGTTTGGCGATGCAGATGCGCCCATTCTTCCGGACCAAATGCGCAGGCGGGACACGGCCCTTGTGCATCGGTGTTGCTGAAGAAACGCACGTGCGCGATCAACGTTTCCCCGTGGACCGAGGCGTGCAACAACGGCTTGCCCCAATGAAGACATTGTTGGCCGACGGCGATCTCGACCGGGAGATTGTCGGTGGCCATGACGACCAGGTGAGCCTCTGCGATCGCATCCAGGGGCAGTTCCTGAAATGAACCATCGAACGCATAAACGCAAGTGCCAGGGCTGATCTGTTTGCAACGCTGTGCGGTGCTGCTGGCTTTTGGTTTTCCTGGCTGGCTCATCTCGTGCGTCAGCACGCTTTCTCCTTTGAAAGCTTTGGGGTCTGTGATCCAGCAAGTGGAAATCCCCAGACGTGCGCAGTGCGTCGCCAGGCGGCCTCCCACGCTTCCTGCGCCGACAAAAAAAACTTTGAGAGCGCTCAGCGTGGCGGCTGCATCCACGTTGCAAGCCACGTAACAGGGCAGACGGATCGCGCGCGCTACCGGCGTCACCCCAGCAAGCGTCGGGAGTAAGATTTTGCGAAATGGACTGTAACAACTCATGGAGTCAAACGGGCAGGGAGGTAAATCCTTCGGTCAAGACGACGGGCCGCGCGCAGGCGCATTGGCTCAGGAGCCGGGCGCATTCGAGTCCACCACTATTCTTCTCGTCGCAATGATAAGTTTTTCCGCAGGCGCAGGTATAGACCATGGCGGTCGGGCTCAGAGGCACTCGACAGATCGGGCAGGGTTGTCCGACGCGATCGGGAGCAGGATAAGCAACACGCGGGCGGTTAAAGAGGGTCACATGGAAAAGCCAATCTGAGTTCAGTTGTAAAAGGTCCTTCTCTTTGAGCGCTACCAGGCGGGTCGCGAGCTGGCCGTTCACGCGCACTCTGAATTCTGCCGAGCCGATCAGTAAAAGCCGCGGCTGGGAACGCTGCGCGCGCACAGGCTCGAGCATCACCCACACGGCTGGCGGCGCAGGTTCACTGAGCGCTATCGTCGGCAGCGATGCGCCTGCGAGCGCCAAATAGGAAACCCCTGAGGGGACTGGCAGGCTGGGGAGGGGCGCCCCGGCAGGAAGCCGTGTGGACGCAACCGGGCCGCCCCCAACAAACGGCAGCGCGGCATCGGGAATGAGGTGAATCTGTTGCAACTCGAGGTCAGGTGACACGCGCGCCTCCTCCCGCGCAGACCGCGGCGCGAGCAAGTCGGCGGTCACTGATTCCACCTGTTCTAGTAAACGATTCATGATTGCGTAAAGTTCACCACGCGCGGCCGCGACACCGCGCGCCATTTACTCATGTCCGTCAGAAGCGAATTATTGGGAAAATTCTTTGAATAACTTTCGACGCTGAGGGATCAAGGTATGAAGTGATTCGCAACGAGACGAAGCAGCGACCAAGGAAGCACGGACTTCCGGTTCAGATCTCGATTTGGAAAATGCGACCGAGGATTCAGGAGCAGGCCGCCGAGCGTTGAAGCGCAAAAATTCCGCGCTTCGAAAAATCGCTGTGAGCAACGAAAAGATTTGTGCGGCGCCATCCTCGCGCGAGAGGAGAGCATGAGATCGCCTTGATGCTCACCGGGTTTGAGGCGTCATGAAAAAAACTAAAATTTCTCATTTACAACCCTAATTCAGCTTGTAACGTAATCGTCACGTTTTTTAGAACCCGCTGATCATGAGCTGCAAAGACATCATTCAGGGTTTGGCTTCCAAAGGCTACGACCTGGTCAGACGTGGCATCACCCTTTTGACACCCTTGATTCGGCCACTGGCTGGCTGCTTCGCCCAGAGCGAAGACCAGCCTGATTCTTCCAACGACAGAAAAGAAACGTGCTCGTGCCGCGACCTGATCCCGTGGCCGCACGTGTCCTGTTATGAATTTGCCTCCCCACTCAGAAGACTGGAACCCACATCTATACATCTCGAACCTGATCCCGGAAGGTTATTTGCTTCGGCTGAACCGTCTCCGGCGCCGCTCGTTGGCTGAGGTCGCTGTCCACCTGTGCCGGTTTTACCTCGGGGCGACCACAGCAGAAATCGTTCTCAACCTTCTGGATGTTCCGCTCGCCAGATTGTTCCACCGCCTCGAAAAGGCTTTTGCCCTGGAGCGCACGCTCTCGGCTCGAGCGGCGCGGATTTATTTCGAACGGTTTCGCGACCAGTTCCAGCGGAGTTCTGCTCAGCTTCATCGAAGCGAGGGCATGCCGCTGCCGCCAGGCGTCAGTTCCAAAACGCGTGTCGGGAAAACCACCTTGCGGCAGCATCTCGGCAGCGATCCTGTCACGCTGGGTCGAGTGGCCAATGCGCTGGCCCAGGACATTCAACGAATGCCATTCCGCTGGGACGATCACCAGACATACGAACTTTTCTGTCGCGCGCGTCATGATGACCTTTATCAACATCTTTTATTTTGGGTTTGTGAGGACGAGAACGCCGCGTTGGAAATCACCACCGCGACCCTGGGCGCGTTTCGCGGCAAGCTTGCCCAATATGATCCGGCCCGGAGCAGCCTGTTCACGTATTTGAAGCGTTGCGCGGATAACGTGCTGCGCGCTTATTTTCGCGATCGAGATCGGGAGGAGGCCAAACAAATTTTCGTGGAGGACATCGATCAAATCGCCAGCCCGGTGGAAGACAAATCGGCCGTGTTCGGCCTGGCTCTTCTTGAAGGTCTGGATGACAACGTTGTCGCTGCCATTTTCGCTGAGGTGTTCGATCTGCTTTTCGACGCCCCAAGTCCGCCTCACCATCTGCTCAGCTTTATCTTCCACCACCCACTGGACGTGGAGCCTTCGGATATCGTGAGCTGGTTCTCACGGCTGCCCCTGCGCTTGTTGGCTGAAATCGCCGAGCAACAATTTCTCGTGGCTGGTTTCCCTCCGGCACAGGTTAGAGCCAATTTCAAAAAGCTGCAGGAGCGATTGTCGAGACCCGTCGAGCGAAGCATCACTGATACCACTGAGACCATCGAGTACCCACGGCTGATTGGATCGACCATGGGCAACACGCGGCTGGAGGACTTTTATCAAAGGGCCGGCGAACCCATTCCCGATGCCGCTGCCAAGTCGGCCAAGATCGTTCAGTGGTGGAACAGCTTTGTGGAAAGGGCGCTGACCGTGGGCGTAAAATTACCCAATGGACCGCTGCCCGAACTGCTGCGTCGGAGCGCGCGTTATTCCCGACGGGAAAAAAAGCCGCGGAAACCCAGAAAAGCCTCGCAGAAAGCCCGGTAGTGGAGTAAATCCAACCCGTGGCTGGTGACAAACAAACCCATCGAAAACGCAAAAACGCAACCACCGGCCATCTGCTTTCTCAAGAACTTTACCGCTATTTCCAGCGGGCACTGTCTGAAAATCGAGCGTGCGAAATTGAGTTCCATCTTGCCACGTGCCGACGATGCGCCCGGTTGGCGCGACAGGTCCAGGCGCTTTTGGCACTGATCGATGACTGGACGATCAAGGCGCGGATGCGAGTCCCGCGCAAACAAGCCAAGAATTGACTTGCCCAGCATCCTTCGCAGGCAGGCAGCCGGACGATCCTTCTCGATGCCCAGAGCGGCCAACCAAATTGCCGCGTCAGGGTGCGGCGAATGGATCCCGGCTCCGAGGCCGCTCCCGGGAAATCCCCAGGGGCGCCCAGGCCTTGGAACAAGCGCCGGAAGTTCGCACGAGGGAAGGACGGTGCGTTCTCCGTGGACCACACCAACCCCGATCTCACGAATGCGAGGTTTTGCGAATTGTTCATATTTTGCGAATTGTTCATAATATGATTGCCACCAACACGGGGCTGCGTAAGGGTTTTCTCACTCGGGCTAAACCATTTGAACTGACGATTATGAAGCGCCGTCTCTGCTTCACGTCAGCCATGCTTGTTCCATCGGATGGCAACAGAAGGAGTGCGTCCCTGAGTCCCATTCCGGTCGGCAGGTTGGATTTCGCCCGGGAAACATTGTCGTCACCCGATCCTTTTTGCTGCGTCCCGTCCGTGGGGCAGCGAACGAAATCCGTCGCGGACAAAACCAAAGGAACGAACATGAAAACACCACACATACTCAGTCGCTGGGCGCGCAGCCTCGGGACTGCTGCGCTGGCGTTCACACTCGCCGCGCTGGGCGTCACTGACGTGCTCGCGCAGGCGAAGAAACCCAACATTCTCGTCATCTTCGGAGATGACATCGGTTACTGGAACGTCAGCGCCTACAATCGCGGCATGATGGGCTATCGTACGCCGAACATCGATCGCATCGCGAGGGAAGGCGCGATCTTCACGGACCACTACGCGCAGCAATCCTGCACGGCGGGGCGCGCGGCGTTCATCACCGGGCAATCGTGTTTCCGCACTGGCTTGCTGAAAGTCGGTCTGCCGGGCGCCAAGGAAGGTCTTTCGGAAAAGGATCCGACGCTGGCTGACTTGCTCAAGCCGCAGGGCTACGCGACCGGCCAGTTCGGCAAGAATCACCTCGGCGACCGCAATGAATTCCTGCCGACAGTTCACGGCTTCGACGAATTCTTCGGCAACCTTTACCATCTCAATGCCGAGGACGAACCAGAGCATCCCGACTATCCGAAGAACCCCGAGTTCAAAGCAACGTTTGGCCCGCGCGGCGTGCTCAAGTGCAAGGCCAGCGAGAGGGGCGATCCCACCGAGGATCTGCGCTTTGGCCGCGTCGGCAAGCAAACCATCGAGGACACCGGCCCGCTCACGAAGAAGCGCATGGAAACAGTGGATGAAGAATTCCTCAACGCCTCGCTCGATTTCATCGAGCGGCAGCACAAGGCCGGCAAGCCATTCTTCTGCTGGTTCAACTCCACCCGGATGCACATCTATACGTTCCTCAAGCCGGAATCGAAGGGTAAGACCGGCCTGGGCCTCGCGGCGGATGGTATGACCGAGTTCGACGGCATGGTCGGCCAGCTTTTGAAGAAGCTCGATGACCTTGGCATTGCCGACAACACCATCGTCATCTGGACGACGGACAACGGCGCCGAAGTGTTCTCGTGGCCCGACGGCGGCACCACGCCGTTCAAGGGCGAGAAGAACACGAACTGGGAAGGTGGCTACCGCGTGCCGTTCGTCATGCGCTGGCCCGGCGTGATCAAACCTGGGACCGAAATTAATCACATCACGTCGCATGAGGATCTCGTGCCGACGCTTGTGGCCGCCGCAGGCGAACCGAATGTGAAGGAGAAGCTGCTGACTGGCTATCAGGCGGCGGGCAAGACCTTCAAGGTCCATCTCGACGGCTACGATCAACGCGAGTTGCTGGCGGGAACCGGCCCAAGCAAACGCGAGGAGTATTTCTATTGGACTGACGAAGGGAATCTTGCCGGGCTGCGCTACAACCGCTGGAAACTCGCGTTCCTCGAGCAGCGCGCGGAAGGTCTGGATGTGTGGCAGGATCCGCTGATCGTCCTGCGCTTCCCGAAACTCTTCGACGTCAAAGCCGACCCCTTCGAGCGGGCGCAGACGGATGCCGGGGACTATAAGCGCTGGCGCGTCGAGCACGCGTTCGCACTCGTCCCGGCGCAGGCTTACGTGGCGAAACATCTCGCGACCTACCGCGAGTATCCACCGCGACAAAAGCCCGGCAGCTTCTCGCTGGAGCACGTGCTGGAGAAACTCCATCAGCACGCCGGCGGCGCAAAGTAATCCGAGGCCTATCTATTGCGCTCGCTGTCGAAAGGCGTCGGGCGCAGCCTTCACCAGACAGTATGAAACCAATCGCTCCAATCATCCTCGACGAAGCGAAAGCCCGTGGCCGGACGGTCGTGAGCATGAAGGACGATTGGAAGCGTATCTTTCAATGAAGCGGCAGAACAAAAGAAGCGCAACGAAAACGGCAACGCCGCCCTGGAGGAACCGTGTTCCCTGGATCGTGGGCGGAGTCGTGACGCTGGGGGTCGTTGCGTTCGCCGCGTGGAAGTTGCTGCCGGTTCGTTCCAGTTCCACCGCTGCCCCCTCGACGGGTTCGACGAGTTCCACCTTTGCGCCCACGATTCCCAACAAGACTGCCGCGCCGACACACGCGCCGGAAGGCATGGTGTGGATTCCCGGAGGCGAGTTCTCGATGGGCAGCGACGCCGCCAGCGAATCGTTGTGCGGTCTGCCCGGCGTGACACGCGACGCGCTGCCGATCCACCGCGTTTATGTGGACGGTTTCTGGATGGACGCGACGGAGGTGACCAACGAGCAGTTCGAGAAATTCGTCAAGGCCACCGGCTACATCACCGTCGCGGAACAGAAACCGACGAAGGAAGAGTTTCCCACTGCACCGCCGGAGAATCTCGTCGCCGGCTCGACGGTCTTCACCACCACGCCGCAACCGGTGCCGTTGAACAATTATTTCCAGTGGTGGAGCTACGTCCACGGCGCGGACTGGCGGCATCCCAACGGGCCGGGCAGCGACCTCAAAGGCCGCGAGAAATATCCCGTGGTGCAAATCGCCTACGAAGACGCCGCCGCCTACGCGAAGTGGGCGGGCAAGCGATTGCCGACCGAAGCGGAATGGGAGTTCGCCGCGCGCGGCGGCGCGGCGGGCAAACTGTATGCGTGGGGCGATGAATTGACGCCGGGCGGAAAACCGATGGCGAACATTTATCAGGGCCGCTTCCCGCTGGAGAATGGCGACGCGGGCGAAGATGGTTTCAAAGGCATCGCACCTGTCGCGCAATTCCCACCAAACGCCTACGGACTCTACGATGTCGCCGGCAATGTGTGGGAATGGGTGAGCGACTGGTATCGCCCCGACACCTACGCGCGGCAGAAGCTCGCAGGCGGCATGGTGCGCAACCCGCAAGGCCCGGACTCCTCCTACGACCCGGCCGAGCCGACGGAGAAAAAGCGCGTGCATCGCGGCGGCTCGTTTCTCTGCACCGACCAGTATTGCACCCGCTACATGGTGGGAACGCGTGGCAAAGGGGAAGTCCGCACCGCGAGCAATCACCTTGGTTTCCGTTGCGTGAAGCCGCCGGCACTCGCCGTCAAAACCCAATCAACCGCATACGCGACATCACGCAACACTCCGTGAAAACACTTAGAGCGGTTGCCAGAATTCATTTCCGATTGGCAACCTATTGGACATGCTGCGGGCCGCAGACCCGCGCTCCCGGAGCGCGCCTCTGTGAGGCGCAGCAGCCTTGGCTCCTGGTTTGGTCGGAATTATTTATGGCAATCGTTATAGATTGGAAGTGAAACGAAGCTGCGTTTATGCCGTTGGCCAAAAGTATTCTTGAGGAATTGCGCCAGATTGTCGGAACAGGAAATGTCCTGACTTCGGCGGAAGATTTGATCCCCTATTCTTTCGATGGCACTGCGGCCATGCAGCAAATGCCTGGCTGCGCGCTCTTCCCGCAGACCACCGATCAGATCGCGGCCATCCTCAAGCTTGCCGACGCCAATAAGATCGCGGTGGTAACGCGAGGCTCCGGCACCGGATTGAGCGGCGGCAGTGTGCCCAGCCCGGATTGCATCGTGCTTTGCACGGTGAAGATGGACCGGATTTTGGAGGTGGACCGCGCCAATCTCACGATGCTGGTCGAACCGGGCGTGACAACTTTGGCGGTAGCCGATGCGGCGAGCACCGCCGGTTTGTTCTATCCGCCCGATCCCGGGTCGATGAAGATCTCCACCATTGGCGGCAATGTGGCGGAGAACTCCGGCGGTTTGCGCGGGCTCAAATACGGTGTTACTCGCAACTATATTATGGGGATGGAAGTGGTTCTGCCTCCAGGGGAGATCATGTGGCTGGGGAACAAATGCGTGAAGGACGTGGCGGGCTATTCACTCAAGGACCTCTTTATCGGTTCAGAAGGGACGCTCGGGGTGATCACGAAGGTTTTGCTCCGGCTCATTCCCAAGCCGATGGCAAAGAAAACAATGGTCGCCACCTTTGCTCAAATGGATCACGCAGCCGAAGCCGTCTCGGCCATCATTGCCGCGCAGATCATTCCTTGCACGTTGGAGTTTCTGGATCGCATGACTATTCATTGCGTTGAGGATTACGCGAAGATCGGCTTGCCGCTGGACTGCGCGGCGCTGCTGCTGATGGAGACCGACGGCCACGCTGCAGTCGTCGCGGAGGAAGCCGCGCAGATGGAAAAGATCTGCCGCGAAAAAGGCTGTCTCGAGGTGCGCGTGGCGAAAGACGAAACCGAAGCGATCAAGCTGGCCAGCGCACGGCGCTCGGCGTTCGCGGCACTCGCGCGTGTCTCGCCTACCACCATTTTGGAAGACGCCACCGTGCCGCGGAGCGAGCTGGCCAGGATGATCCGATTTGTGGAAGCGGTCGCAAAAAAGTACAGACTGAAGATTGGCACTTTCGGTCACATGGGCGATGGCAATTTGCACCCGACCTTTCTCACCGACGAACGCAACAAGGAGGAGATGCATCGGGTCGAAGAAGCCTTCAGGGAAATTTTTGATGAAGCTGTCCGGCTGGGCGGCACCATCACCGGCGAACACGGCATCGGCCTGGCCAAGAAATCTTTTTTGCCAAAGTTTGCCGGCGACGCTCAGATGCGCGTCATGCGTGAGCTGCGCCGGGCGCTCGATCCGAATGGCATTTTGAATCCAGGAAAGATGTTTGATTGAACCGCAGGGTTACCCGCTCTAGCGATTGCCAAAAATAATTTCCGACCAAACCAGGGAGCCAAGGCTGCTGCGCCTCACAGAGGCGCGCTCCGGGAGCGCGGGTCTGCGACCCGCAGCATGTCCAATAGGTTGCCAATCGGAAATGAATTCTGGCAACCGATCTAAGCGGAAATTCCTTTTGGCAGATGCTATAAACACGCGAAAGGACGCCAATCGGAGTCACACTGAGGACACGATCTGTTCGTGCAGCCTTTTTCGCGGATTGGCGTGTTGAGCCGTAACTCCTACTGCGGCACGGTCTTCAACTGGCCGGTCGCCGGATTATAGTCGAACTTCATGCCCGGCGGCGGTTGAGGCAATTTGGAAAGATAATTGGGTCCGACCAACTCGTTCAGATTCTTTGGATAGCGTCCTTCCTGCGCATAGAAGAGTTGGACGGCCTGATTGAGCGCGACGGTATCGACGGTCTTTTCGGCGGAATTCCTGGCTTTGACTACCTCCCCGAGATAATCAGCGGGCGCATTCAACGGATTGCCGCTGGCCGAGGGCGCATTGGTGGTGGCAGGATTTGGCTGCTCTTTCTTGCAGGCGGAAAGAAACAAGCCAGTCATCAAAAGCAGAAAACCCACGTTTTTCATGACCCGATGACCGGCTCGAATCGTTTAGGAAGCTCAGCTTAGGCTAAAACAGCAAGCACTAAACTCGACATGTCCTAAAGCATACTGAACTACTTGTTGGTGGAGGCCGGCGGAGTGGAGGCGGGCGGCGTTTCTTCCGCCTTCTTGCACCCGACCAGCACCAGACAAGCTGCTAGTGTCAATAACGCGATTAGTTTCATATTTGAGCTTTGGTTTGGTTGTTGTTTCAGCCTTTCCTGCTTCCGGCAGGCTGGCTTTGCAGCCGGAATTTACTAAATGTCATCACCTTGCCAAGCATTATTTCCATCGCCATAGGGACTAACAAGGGACTAACCCTACCCCTGCCGTTGCAGAATGTGCCGGGCCAGGCCGCGCGCCCGCTCCACCAATGACAAATCTTCCGTCAGGTTGGCGAACCGAAAGGAGGGCAAGCCACTTTGTTC